>CAACVD010000775.1_pt1 | contig 15495 bp, 35 predicted proteins | sample 2381771 | NCBI WGS metagenome assembly CAACVD01 (sample SAMEA5211965, study PRJEB30684) | marine metagenome | biome: Marine; feature: Epipelagic; material: Water | collected 2015-10-15 | depth 15 m | reverse complement strand
TCTTCCTATCATTAGGATTAGTCATATCTAAATCACTCAAATTTAAAGGTTTATTGAGTTCAGTCCTATCCACATTTGACACAGAGCCAGAGCCACTAGGAGTAGCACCAACAAAGTGCGGGTTCTGTGTTAAAAACTCTTGCACCAACTCGTCAGTAGTAAAGAGTTCCCCATTTGAATTATAGCGTGGTAATCCCTTAGAATCAAGTATTTCTACATTTCCACTTTCATTTAACTTAATTTGTGGCTGTAAAAGGCTTACAACTTGGTCTGGATTAATAGCTTTATTCTTAGATGCTGAAGATAATAATGATTTATTTATCTTAATATCTTTTAATTGGCTTTCCAAGTTTGACCTTTCTTTGTGCCATTCTTGGGTTTTATTCTTTAGGATTTCTTCAAATTCACCTTTCTGAATTTTTTGTTTTTCCTCTAATTCCCTTTGTGTCTTAACAGCATTAACAGCTATATCTAAATCTTCTACACCTAATTTTTTATACATTTGGCTTCTTTCCTGTGCCAATCGTTTCTTTACAATCTCCGTGACCTGTTCTTGAGTAAAGCCTTGAGCAGTAAGATTTTCTTCTGTTGGCTGTTCTTCAACTGTTTCAGTAGTCTGTTCTACTTTGTTTTCTTCCATTTAAGTCTCCTATATATCCCACTCTGGGTCTGTTGGAATCCAAGTATGTCGGCATCTATATCCACCTCGAACTATAAAAGGGTCACCAGTAGATTTACCTGCCCAACTTTGATTATTCCAAATATCCCGAATTTCAGTTTCGGTTAATACCCTATTTAGCATACTCTGACAGAAAGGTCTACTATCCCTAACTAGAGTGCCAGTATACCTATAATGAGTTAATCCCGCTTCTTTAGCCTTAGAAACTGTAAATTGTCCATGAAACTGCATCACACTATCATGAGCTATTTGCCCTGCATATCTTCTTAGGTTATTCCCCGCCCTATCTGTGGCATATTGAGTTTGTAATTTTTTAACAGCTTCTTCTACTGCTAATCTTTTACTTTCATCAAATTTATTCTCGTTAATAAAATCAACTAATTCATTTATCTCACGACTATTAGATTTTTGATAAACCCCATTAATATGCTGTCTTATGTTCTTAACCATATCCTCAAAAGGTCTACCTGCTATTGTGCTTTGGTAAACTTCATCATTAATAATTTTTAAAAATCTTTCGGCTATATCTTCAAAGCCACTAAAGGATTGAGTTTTAAGTGCATTTATTGTAGCAAGGTCAACTTCTGTTAAACTTTTAAATTTATTGGGTATAGGCATTCCGCCAAACGTATCTAACACAACTTTGGCAATCTTGTTGTATTCTTCATTAATAATTAAATCAGCTTCATTTAAAAATGTGGATTCAATTATATTTCTTATTCTTGGTTGTAATTGTATAGCCAATCTTTGTGAAACTAATTGACCTTTAGTGGCTCTTGAAACTTCCCTAATAACGTCTTCTTCTAACTTATATAAGACATTAATCATTCTTTCTTCATGTTGGTCAGCTAATTTTTCTAATATTCTGGACATTTATTATAATGGAAAGTCTTTTTTCCATGCCCTTATAGACCAGTATGCAGGGCTTAAAGTCTTTTGCCCTTTTACCTCTTTTAAAACACCACCCATTCTGGCTAGAAAAGATTTTTGTCTTGCAGGTATATTCTTTTTAATAGACATACCTCTAGCACCAAATGTTACCTTTTTAACATTACCAGTAGATTTGTTTTTAACATATACACCAAACTTTTTACGTTTAGATTCAGCAGTAGATAGCCTAAAAGGTTTGTTTAGTTTTACTTCTCTTCCTCTATACTTCGCCATCTTCTTCCCTATCATTTAGTCTTTCATTTATTATTAAGCCACAACCTATACATTTATAAACATCTTTTAGCTCTGTTTCTTTCGCATAAGTTGTGCATCTAGGACATATCAAATAATTTTTATCATCATTCATTTTTATCTTGCAGAATTAGCTCAAACCCTGCGGAAATAGCAGAAGTTGCACTAGCTTTGCCCTGTAACTCAATATCTGTTTTTTCTGATATTTTTATTGGCACAATATAATTCTTTTCTACGAAACCTCCTCTAGTAGTAATAAATGCTTTTGTGTTCCAAACATTCCCATTAGATATTTCTTTAGTAATAATCTTTATTTCGTTTTCTAAATCTTTAGAACTGCCTACATCTATTTGCATTAGATAAGCATTATAGTTTCTTGGAACTGTATAAACACACATTAAGGTTTGACCATAGGTAGCAGTTATCTTGGCTACTGTAGTTGATGAAACTGTTATAGTTATATCTCCAACATTAGCATCACCAGTATTTGCAGTTTTCATTACTGCTCTAAATACCCTGCTAAATGTAGTTGTTCCTGCACTACCACCTATTGTTAATGTTTCTGTAGCCAAATCATAATTTTCATCTAAACCTTGTATTTCTACTGTACCAGTATTGTCAGATGCTGTATCGCTTGAGGTAGCTGTAGCTGTTCCTGCTGAACTTGGATAAGTATAAACATTATTACCATCCCAGATAGTTTCAAAAGTACCGCCAACCGCTGTGTTTAAACCAAACTTTTGTATTCCACTAAATCTATTTATTTCGCCTTTTTGTAAAGCTAATCCAAAAGGTGCATTATTTATACTTGCAAAAGTCATTTCTTTTTCCTCTTTCTTTTACTAGCCCTTAAAATTATATCTTTATCAAAGCTCCCAGACTTACCTCTGCTTATTAGCTTGTTTACTCTAGCCATAGCCCACGCTTGCATAGGTATCTTAGGTCTACTGCCACTTGAAAGAAAAGCACCTTGACCTCTGCGAAAACTAGCCTTTAAATCAGTTAAATTAAATAATTTAGATTTTTTAGCCTTTGCCTTTAGTGTAGCAACAACTCTAGCTGACAATGGTTTTCTTTTGACTGCCATTAGACCTTAGTTCTCCTCTTTAACAAAGCTAAAGGTATTCTTGCACCAGACTTATACAAAGAACTTACTTGTTTTATAAGACTAGCTCTTTGGTTTCTTTTAGCACCTTTTAACCCAGATAAATATTTCTTAGGTATCTTGGTTTTTTTATCTTTTGGAACTTTATGTTTCTTCGCCAACTGTCTGACCCTCAACTTCTGTAGTCTGGAACTGCCCTATAGTTGTTCTAGTAGCATCTATTTCATCATTAATTGTTTTAATTGTTTCGTTATCATCAATGACTGCTTCAGCTATCTGTTTATCTATTTCTTTATTAAATGTTTCTGATTTAATGCCAGATGCTTTAGCCATTTGTAAATAAGTGAGGTCGTTAGCCCAATCTCTAATATCAAACGTATCTGGATAATTAATAGAACCATTCCATTCTTTATCTTGCCATTTAGCGAACAAAGACCATATCTGTTCCTCTGCATTTTCTAAATAATCGGCTTTTTCTGATAATCTAGCGTTTAATAACTGAAACTCTGTTTGTAAGGCTATCCCACTAGCTATCTGTGAACCTGTAGCTCTTACTGAACCCATATGAGTTATTCTATCAATAGCATCAACTTTAGTTTGTATACACTTCATAATCCCCTCTAGGTTTTGACCACTAGGCTGAATTATATAAGGCTTTAATGCTGAATCTAAATCCTCTGGTATTTCTATAATAGCACCTGCACCTGCACTAGCTTCTACATTAGGTGTCTTAACTAAACTTGGGTGATTTGCTAATCTGATTAATTGTTCTTTTTCTGAATAATCATTATAGATAGATTGCTGTAAATAAGCTACGTCTGCAAGGTCGCTTATGCCAATAGGTCTTTTAGCTCCTCTAAGGTTATAAACATTTACTGCAGGGATAACACCTATAGCATTTGGTATTTCTTCAATAAGTTTAGGCTCTTTATCTGTATATTCTTCTGTATAATCCTCAAACTCATATGTTGATATAGTTTCTTCTGTGAAAACTTTAATGATAGCTCTTTGTGCATTTATGTCCTCTATCACAACCAACATATCTAAATAAAATCTACCACTAGCAGACCTTTTATAGCTCCAGTTAACAATATTCTCTGGTGTATATATTGAAACATAAGGTCTTATGTCTTGAGCTAGTTCTTCTGCTCTTGTCTTAGCATTTGATTGCGGTTTATCTATTACAACCCAACAATTCCCATAAATACTAGCGTTCATTTGAACTTCTCGCATTACAGTATTAAAGTTTCTTCCATCTAGGTCAGCATCTACTATAAATGAAGCTAATTGTGGGTCACCATCTAAATCGCCATAATCTCTTGTAGGTGGTACTCGCCATAAAAAACTAGTGTATATTTGCACAACATTCTTACAATGATTGTCTACTGGGGTATGCCTTACCCTTTGGTCATATTCTTCTGGAGTTTCTAATATATATCTGTGTAAGTAATAACCATTTTTATAATCATTACCGCCTAAGTAACTTCTTATGTAAAATTCCCAGTTAGAAATATTTGAGTGCCATAAATCATGTTTGCTATGCAGAAATTCTTTCATTAACTCCACCTCTTAGGAGGGCTTGCAACAAAATTCCGTCTAAGTGGGAAATTAAACTCAACTAAATAACCAAGAGCATCATTCATGTGGTCATATCCACTATCCTTATCTGGTATATGTGTTCCCTCTTTGTATATCTGTCTTTCTATGCTTTTTATTACATTTTTGCAAGAATTTAGAATAAACAGACTGTTTTTACCATTAACATTTTTAAGTTTTGAATTAACTGAGTTAATCCTATCCCTCACTTGAGGTGCTGTATTTCTACATTTTACATCAAATCCTGCATTTTTCAATATACTTATGTCAGTAAATCCACCTGCTGAAGTTTTTCTTTGTCTAGCACTAGGGTCTGGGTAAACTATTATCTGTTTATTTTTGTATCTATTCCTTATTTCATCACACATTTCTTGAGTATTTGATGAATATATTTGTATCTCATCAACAACTATTATTGTCTGATTAATCACATAACAAACTACAGCAGTCATAGGGTCTACGTTAAAGTCTAAACCAATATGCAAAAGTGGGTATTCTTTATCAAACTTATCTATAATATTTTTTTGTCTATCAAAATTATAATAAATCATCCCAGAATAATTAACAAAAGTTGCTTCATACTCTTGTTGGAATGTTCTTATATCAAGGTCTTGCTTGGCTTGCTCTACTTCTTCATCACTTACATTACCACCCTCTAAGGTTGTATATTTGAATGATGACCAATCTTTATTTGTTTCACTTAGCTTATAAAGCTCATATGACCAGTTTCCAAAACCTCTAGGGCTTCCGCAGAATAGAGCATGACCCTCTTTGTCTGAAAGTGTAGGTCTAAGCACCTCAAACCATGCTTCTTTGTGTATATCTGCAAATTCATCTAAAACAATAAAATCTAAGCCAACACCTCTTAATGACTGCTCATTATCTGCACCTCTAAGAGTTATCTTTGAATTATTTCTTAATGTTATGGTTAAATCGCTATTATTTATGTTCTTTACCCATTTATGTTCTATTAATTTGTCTTTAAGCTCACTCCAACAAATAGCTTTAGCTTGCCTATAACTAGGTGCAACATACCAAACTCTTTTGTTAGGCTGACTTGCAAACTTAGCTAATTCATTAATAGCTAAATAGGTTTTTCCAAATCTTCTACCTGTTATTAATACCCTAAATCTTGATTTATCTGTAATGACTTCTTTTTGAGGTATTGATAATGCCATTAATCATAAGACCATTGCAAAGGCTCTTCAGTTTCGTTTTCTTCAAACCTATCTTTCTGACCTAAAATATTCTTGCCTAAGAATATCTGCATAGTCACATTACCATTTTCAGCCGATTGCCATTGTAATTTTCTAAGTCTGATTTTTACGTTGGCTCTACCTTTTACTAGATTTTCGGAATAACTTTTTCTAATAAGGCTTTCATTACACCCATAAAAGTCAGCTATTTCTGTATTAGTACATCCATAAGATGCTAGTTTATAAATCTCTTCTTTATCAATATTATATTTTTTTGGTCTTGCCATTATCCACTTACCCATGTGTTCGGTATTTTGTATTTAACTAATATTTCTGCAAAAATCTACTAATTTATATAAATACATCTCGATTTAAGAGCCATACAGTAGGGGTAAATGTTATTCGTGGTATGATTGTACCCCTAATATGTGTAGTTTCTGTTCTTGGCTGTTAAACCAGATGGAAAGGCTCTTTCATCTCCGTTTCTATTTTTAGCCATTGTGTAATAATCCGAATAACAAGAATAATGCACTTTTCCAAACCTATCTAATTCAGCAAGCTCTTCTGAAACATCTTCAAACCTTTCTTCTTCTGGTTCTATTTTTTTTGCCTTTAGCTCTTTATGCAGTTCTTTTAAATCGGTGTAATTATCTCTTATATTGTTATATTTCATTTAAACCTCTATATCCATTTTATAATTGTTTCTTTTTTGCTGTTTTTTTCCCAGATAAACCAAGCTAAAGCCATCATCCCACCATCATAGCTTTCACCATTTTTCATTAATGATAACCTTTTAGAAAAAACATGAACTCTTACTGGTGGATGTTCTTTAAAAAATTCTTTTCTTTCTTGACCCTCTAAAAAAGTTAATTTTAAAAGCAATGCTATTTTATTATTTGATAAATGCTGACATTGCCTAACAAATTGCATTAATAATCTTCCGTATGGTGGATTTGTAACAATGTTTTCTCTTTGTTTTAATTCCATTAAAAAATCTATGTTTGATTCACCAAAACCCCTATCAACTAAATCCGTGCTTTCAACATCATAACCATGTTTTGATAAAACTTTAGAGATATGACCTTGACCACAGCAAGGTTCGTATATTTTACCATTAAATTTCTCAACTTTTAAAAGTTTTTCTGTGGCTTCTGGCGGAGTTGCATAGAAATCATCTTTTTGTCTGTCTCCTCTTAAATTATGACCATTAATCAACATTCCTGCTGTTAAGTTTTTATTTTCTATTAAATTATTATCCATATTTATGATTTCTAGCTTTCTTTAACATCCTAAAGCATAAGTTTCTGTTAAAATTATACCTATTTAACAAGTATTTATGCAAGGCTTTCATATCAGTTTTTGCCCTTATGCAAAGCTGATAACCATAGTAGAACCTCTGTATATCCCTTTGTGAGTAAGCATCACCTATACATTGGAAAACAGTTGTGTAACCTTTAATTAAGCTCATTGTTGTCATTTTTAACCTCACTTTTAGGATACATTTCATCATGTAAATCTTGTCTAATTAGTTCTAAATCATAAATAGCATCATTTAGACAGTCCATTTGAATAGTATTAGGCATTTTAAAATAATCTTTTGTAAATATCGTCTCTGCTTCACAAGTTTCAGAATTATAAATAATTTCTATAATTTTCATTTTTACCCCCTAAAATCTAAATATTCTATTGCTTGGTCTTTAGTAAATTGTCCCTCGCCAATAGCTCTTTCAACATCGCTTGGATACCTTTGTGCATAACCCTTGATAAAACTTGAGTTCTTTTTGTTTTGTATCGCATCTTTAAACATATTTAGCCTATTGATGTAAGGGTCAGCAGGGCTGTTATCTTGTTTCTTGGGTTGCTCATCTAAATACTTTTTAGCCGATAACCAAAAGGCAGGTTGTTTAGCAAATTGCTTATCCTCTATGGAATTATAATAGTTTTTGTACATTTTTGCTAGTTTTTCTGGTTGTTCTAGCCATTCTTTTTCAATTTTAAGATAGTTCTTCTCAGCTATGCCCTTACTAACCTTATTGGGTATACTTTCCCAAAACTTTAAAAAATAAGAACTATAACTTACTTTAGTAAGTTTATTAGGTTTAGGTATAGGTATAGGTATGGGGGTTTCGTCTAGGGGGGTGTTTAGGTTATGGTTTAGGTTATGCTCTAGGTTATGGTCTAGGTTATGGTCTAGGTTATGTTTAGGTTTATGGCTGGGTTTTTTTGGTCTACCACCTAGCTTACCATTTTCCTTAGATGTTTCTATTCTGTGAGTGATATATAGATACTCTTGTAGCTGTTTTTCATTCTGATAATGACTGCCAATTAAAACAAAAAACTGCTCTAATATGTTTAAACAGCTTTGTTTCTCGCTATCAGTTATACAGTTACCAATCCTATAATAAGTATTTTCGTTATTTAATATACCAGAGCATCTTTTATTCCAGTTCCAACAAAGTAACCTAATATATATCCCTATTTCTTCATTTGTGAGGTGCTGAGTACCTGCAATAAAAGCATCTGTGAAAAGATACCAAGCATTTAATTTTTCTTTTGGTTTTGAATTTTCTTCGATAAACATAACTAACTCCAAATCATTTGTTTATATTGTTATAGACCCCTCTAGGAAAAACCTAAAGGGATTTTTTGGTTTAATACCCCCATACTTCCTTTCTGGCATTTAAAACAGTTTCTTCTTTCCATATCCAATTATCTGGATTGGGAATTAGAGCCATTTTGACATCATCTTTTGAATTAACATTTTTTAAAAAATTACCCATGACTTTCACAATATGTTTGCAAATATTTAAGTGGTGGTCATATGTGGCTAATTCTAGCTGTGTAAATTCAGCAGGTTTTGTCTTAGTAGGTGTTTTTAAATACCATAGCATTTGTCGTGCATTTGTAGCCCTGTGATAGATGGACTGTTGCATAGCATGACTAGTGCTTATTTGCATAGGGTTAGTCTTAGAGGTCTTTAAATCAATAAAGAAGTCCTCTTTAGTGTTTTTATCTTCAAAATGAAAGTCTGTATAACCAACAAAAGGTATATCTTCTATAGATACCTCTACTTTCTTTTGATAGCCTAACATTTTCCATTGAAAAGCACGTTCTTTGAACTCACTAGCACCAAGTTCCAACAAAGGTATTAAATTATCCCTTTCATCTTCTACTTTTGGGTCAGTAATCCTAGAACAATTATCGTCAAACTCAGCTATCATTTTTTCACTAGCTTCCTCGAATGACATACCATTTAAAATCATATTTAAGCCAGATTCCACAGCACTTCCTCTATTAGCTGAAGCACCACCAGGAAATTCGTACCCAAATATTCTTCTTAAAGCCCACCTTTCCCTATAAAATGCAAACTCATTTAAATGGCTAAAAGACAATGGCAGTAAACTTTTACCGCCATCATCAAACTTTTTGAAATGTTCAATCATATTTTATCCACCCAATCTTGCAGGTGTTCTTTGTTTTTTATGACTTGTGCCTTTAAATCAAAGCATTGGTCGTGAACATTGCTAGTCCTGCCAAATCTTATAAGATATTCATTAATAGCACTAATTAACTTGCTCATAACCTTAATATCACTCATATGTTTGGCAATGGCTTCTTCTTTTTGCCTATCTACTTCCTGCTCTATTTCTTGGTCAGTCATTAGTCTAGCTCCCTTAATTTATTTTGGCTAATTAAGGTATATTCGGCATATCTTTTACCATTATCTGCGGTTTGCATTACAGCTATAATGTCATATCCATACTTTTTTAAATTATAGATAATAGCACTTAATCTGGTAGCCCTAAATTTATGAATAGCTTCCCAAGATGTTAGTTTATTACCTTGCTTGAGGTAGTGTAGTATTTGTTCTGTCTGGTTCATAACAATTCCTTTCTATAAATGTTTTGCCAGTTCTCTTTCATTAACAACCTTAGTTCTTAGGTCATCTCTGAAAGCCTTAAAGGATTCAAATCTTATCTTAGACCTGTTCCTTTCTTTAAGGGTTCTTTCGTATCTATCGAAATAGTCCTTAAATTTGTTATCCGAGTAAATTAAACCATTTAACTCAGTCATATTTTTGTACCCCCCTTTTCGAGAATAGTAAACAGTCAATTCAGCAATTATCATTTTTTCTTCTTTTTTCATTAACTCAACTGCTGTGTCCAAATCCGCAAACCTCATACCTAGTTCTTCTTGTTGATATGATAATTTGCTAGGGTCAAAATCTATGGTATAAATGTCACTCATTGTACAATTTCTTCCATTCTTTATTTGATATTTTCTTTCTAAGTTTAGCTTTCCATTCCTCATTTATAGATTTATGTCTATGAGCGTGGTCATGACAAGACCTGCAAACTGGAAATAAATTATCTATTCTGTTTAATCGGTTGTTTTTAACACCACCCATGCCTTTAGGTATTAAATGGTGTATATCTACAGCTTGCTGTCTATTACAACCCCAACAAGTGGGAATATCGTATTCATGATACCCCCAAAAGTCAGCGAATAGTTTTTTATAATTTTTTAAGGTTTTCATTAAAAGCACTTACAGCATTTCTTGTTAATTCACCTATATCATGAACTGAAAACTGCCCAGAACCCATAGACCTGCCAACTATACCTGTAACAAATATATCTAATCTTTGAGTGTCGCTTTTACTAAAACCATTATTTTGTTGTGGTGGTTGTGATGAAGTTAATGCTTGAGCAGTTGGTGAGTTCCACCCACTATTTTCAACAACATTACCTAAACTTTTTGGTGCAGATTGTATAGATTGAACTGGTACAGCATTCTCATATTGGGCTTGCTGTTGTGCTTGTTCCTCTGAAGTTTGACCATTAGTAACAATTTCAACATCTTTGATATTGCTATATTGGTTGCCCTTTTCGGATGTTTTGGTGTTGACTATGCTGTATTTAATAACATCCCCAGATTTAGGAACTGGATACAAAGGCATTCCCCTTGCATATAGCATTTTTCCGTCTGTGGTTGATATTGCATAGTTTGGGATACCATCTTTGGTATTGTCGTAGATTCTTTCTATTGTATTCATTTTTTATACTCCAATTATATTATTTATTTAATACGTTATAACCTCGACCCTCTAGGCAATTATTAATTAAATCTCGCCTAGTTTGTGCTTTAGGACTAAGCCATAACACTTTGAATCTTAACAAATTATATACTATTTTGCCCTGTTCTAAAACAAAATTTGTTTCATCTTTGACCAAGTCTCGACAAGTAAATAAATCGTCATGATATCTGTTCATATCGCCTTTGATATTAGCAGATGATTTACCTCTACTATCTACTATTGGTGTAGTCGAGCAAGCTCCCAAAGCCACCAATAATGTACATATAGAGAATGCTTTATTAATTCTCATAATTATTCTCGTTCAATTTTTCTTTAACCATTAAGTTTAGGTTATATCTAACTGAATAAATTAAATTAAGTTCTGCTTTTTCTTTATTTTTAGCAATTTCTTTAGCATTTAGCTCTCTGATTGCTGTTAAAATTTCTGCATATTCTTTAACAAGCCCATAGTATTTAGCTACTGACAAATTAAGAATTTTAGCTTCACTTAATTCAGACCTGCTATTCTTGATTACCCTATCTATCATTATCTGCTCCAATATTGTTTATTCCATATTCTTCGATAAGTTTTCTAAGCTCCAGACCATCTTCAAAACCTCTTTTATAATAGGCTGAAAATAAATTATCTGGATTTTTCTTTTGGTTTAGAATGGCATCTTTAATGCCATCCTTATAAAATGTTAGGTAATTTTTCCTTTTCTTTTCTAGTGGATTAAGCATTTTCTATCCCCTTAATACATTGAAATATTCTAGCAACAACTTGAGGCACTATAGAATTACCGAGTGCCTTTAATCGCTTTCGTCTAATGCTGTCCATCCCTTTGGATAACCCATCATGCTCTCTATGTATTCGGCTTTCACTTTCCCATTTTGGAAATGGATATTCTCTAGCCTTAAAATCGATACTGTTAAATTGTCGTGTCTTTTCCAATCCGCTGGACTTCCGCTTTCTTGACTTAGGTGAGCAGTTGGAGTGGGCAACAATCCATAATCTTTGTCTAAGGTGATTAGCCCCAGCCGATGAAGCTGGAATATTGAATACCCTTGTGGAGTAATTGTTATTCTCCAACTGTGATAGTATTTGGTCGAGTCCCAAATTGATAAGACCATTAACATTTTCTCCAATAATCCAATCTGCCCTGACGTTTTGTGCAATCTCAAACATTTCTCCCCATAAAAAGCGGTCATCTTTTGTGCCTTTTCTTGTAGATGAAGCGAGAGAGAATGGCTGACAAGGGAATCCTCCGCAGACAATATCAATTCTTCCAAATCTATTTGTGTCATTTTTAAGTTCCTTTACATCATCGTATATTGGTACATTAGGAAAATTCTTTTTTAATACTTTTTGACAAAATGGGTCTATTTCACAAAAAGCTTCAGTTTCAAATCCTCCAACTAATCGCTCTGCGGAATAAGAAAATCCACCAATTCCACTAAACAAATCTAGTATTTTTAAATTTTCCATTATCATCCCCCTTAAAATGCTATCAGTAAAAAACAAGCAAAAGCAAATCCGCTAAATAACAAAACTGTTTCTGCTATATAAACACCATAGTTTTTAATAAATTTAATCATTAGTTTGCTCCCCCATTTAGTTGATGTGCAGATATTAAATTTTCAAATGCCCATTGTCTTGTAGGTGCTTCTCCGCACAATTTTGGGTTTTCGATATCCCATATCCAATCTGTTAAAACTGTTCCTATGTAACTAACAGAGCCTATTTTTTTGTCTTCAAAATAAACATCCCAATCAGAAACACTTGACCATTTTGCAAACTCTCTTTCTTTTTCTGTATTGTAACCTTTGCTCGGTCTCTTTAATTTATAACCTATTGTACTGCTCATTAATTTGCTCCCCTTAAACATTTACTTTGATTAATGTGAAACCTACTGGCGAAACCAAATAAGCAAAATTTCTTGATGTATCTACAATTATATCTCCACAAGATACCGAATAAAATTCATCAATCTTTTCTACTTTTTCTGGTTCAGTATTACCAATCGCAAAAACCTCATTTAAATCTTCTGCATTGATATATCCTGCATCTCTATAAAGACCATCATCTAAAGCACGTCTGCAAGAGTACTGCTTACCCCTGCTAATCTTAAATGCTCTTTCGTCACTTATCTCTTTATGCTTTGGTTGTTTTACTAGGTATTTTGTCATTTTATACTCCAATTATTATAAAGTTATGTTATTTGATTTCATGTACTCAAGATATTTAGCAAATCTGTCAACACCAGTTTTCTTTGAATATCTGTTATACTCTGAAGTGCAACAGTAATGCCCACCTTTGGTTTTTGCAAAAGACCAATCAAAGCCTACAATTTTTTTTGTATCTTCTTCGTAGTTTACTCTTACTTTTAAATGTGAATTTCCAGAAAGCATTTGGAAGTATTTGCTTTTGATTTTTGTCATTTTGTGCCTCATTATTATTATTAAATTGTTTAATTATTAATAACCTAATCTTTATTCTAGGTTTTTACAAGCCCTAAATTAAAAAAAAGTTAAAAAAATACAATTTAATTGTAAATAATACTGATTTTTGTTAGAAATACTTAGGTTCTTACCCCTATTTTAGAGCCTATTTTATGTTTATTATACTCCAATAATGAACTATACATAGGGAGTAGATTGAAAGGTTTGCTCCCTATGACTAAAGAAGCTGACATTCAAATAGCTTGCAACCAATACCTAGAATATTTAGCTAAGACATATAACTTTAGACATTTTCATGTACCAAATGAGGGTAAAAGGTCTATTCATTACCATGCTAAGATGAAAAAAATGGGTTTAAAGTCTGGATGTCCAGATATTATTGTGGAATATCCTGTAGGGAAAATATTATATATTGAATTAAAAGCACCTAAAGGTAGGTTATCTGATACCCAAAAGTTGTGGGCTGTACAATCAGAGATTTTAGGAACACCTCACTACGTTGTCAAAGGGGAGGTATCAGAATGCCTTGAGGTAGTTGGAGGAATTATCAAGCAAAACATTCCAATTCGTTAGTATTGTATCCCTTTTTTCTTTAATATACGCTGTACAGCCCTTAAATCGCCCTTATTGGGCATTCTATAACGTCTTCTACCCTTTCTTTTCTTCATAGGTCGCTTATCTATGAGTTCAGATAAAGTAGCTGTCGTTGTAAAACCCTCCATTATTTCTTTTTCATTTTCTTTTTCTTGGGAGGTCTACCGACTTTTTTTCCATAAGTTCCTTTTCCTTTTGGCATGTTACTTTCCTTTCTTCTGCACAATATCTACAATTAGCTTCGCATTTTCCTAAAATACAGTCAATGAACTCTTTGCCAAATTCTTCTTCTAAATCATCTTTTCTTTTTGTCATTTATAGCCTTATGCCAGAAGTAATTGGCTATACCATTAAAAAACTCATACAACTTCATATAAAACTTACTCATTTTGTTTACTCGTGTTTTAAATTATTTTTTTTGTTTTTCTCACGAGTATGGCATTTACAGTTACATTCCTCTTTATCACACTCATAAGCCTTGCAAGTTTCACAACTCATTTTGTTAAACCTTTCTGCTTTTCATATGTCCTTAAACCACCCAAGCCAAGCATACCCATTAAAACTGTCATTAATGAACCCATATCAAAGGCAGGTAGTTCTGGTAATGTTAAGCCAAATAAAACCGACAAAAACATTATTAATGGCTGTAGTACAAAATGCCATGCTAAAGCTATTCCACAAGTCCAACCTATAAATGGTCTCCAACCTGCAACAAATATAGATTTATGACTAGCTTCTGCTTTATTTATTTCTAATTGCCCTTTAGCAAGCTCTTGAGCATGTTTTTCACTCATAGTGGCTATATCATGTGCTAATCTAGCCTTTTGGTCTTTATCCTCTATAAACTTATCTAAAAGCCCTGTAACTGGTGCTATTAATGCCTGTATCATAAACTTTTCCCCATTTTCTCAATTAATCTTTCTGCCCTGTTAGTCGTTTGCTTATACCAAAGTGAATCTTTCATTTCAGCTTGTGCCTTTGCAATATCTCCATCAACTAAGGCTTGTTTAAAGTTTCTAAATTTATTTAATCTTGGTAAACCTAACTGAAACACCATATGAGTTACACATTCTTTAATGTTATCGTCTACTTCCATACCCTCACAGAACTTTTCAGCATCATTAATAGCCACATATAAATCAACCTCAAAACACTCATCAACTCTTTCTTTTGATACTGGTGTGCCTACTTCCATATCATTCTCTGGGTCTGTAGCCCTGCATAAATGCCCTACACCAAAAGTCTTATATCCCAAATGGTCATTATAAACTTCATACTTAACACCCTCTTCAAACATAATATCTTTTTTTAAGTGTTCTATATCCATTATTTATCCCCTTTATGTTCGTGACCCATCCAAATACCAAATACACCTGTCATAACACCCATTACAACCGATACAAAAGCCGATTGACTAGCTGTAGGTGCATCTAAATCCATAAACCATTCAGCACATCTCCATGACATAACTGTTGAAGCTAACATCATACATCTTGGTAATATTTTCCATTTTAAAAACTGCTCAACTGATACCATTAATACACCTTTATTTTCTCTGTATCTACAAAAGGTATTAGCTTACAAATACATTCATAGACCTGTGGTTTG
>CAACVD010000774.1_pt1 | contig 15498 bp, 26 predicted proteins | sample 2381771 | NCBI WGS metagenome assembly CAACVD01 (sample SAMEA5211965, study PRJEB30684) | marine metagenome | biome: Marine; feature: Epipelagic; material: Water | collected 2015-10-15 | depth 15 m | reverse complement strand
CAGTGCCGCACATGAGGATATACATAGTCTCGTCAAAGGCACGAGGGTTATCCACAGGTACATACGAGCAGTTGTAACCGCCGACATGACATCGGTCAAGCGCAGGGCCAGCGGTCATCAATGCTCTCATACTTGGCATGATGTCTTGGTCAAGCACAGCAGTCTCAAGTTCGCCACGCAGATCGTCTGGCATGGCGTAGTTATGTTTATCTTTGAGATGCTTGCTCATGTAATCAAAGTATCGCTCGACTGTTTCCATCCAAGTCTCGCGACGCTGCTCATCCTCTTTCCACCGAGCGTAGCGAGAAAGGGCGATGAAGTTCTGATAGTCTGTAGGCAGATAATTGTTCATTGTGTCACTCCGTTATAGTTCTAATATGCCTAATGTCTGCGCCGTCTACATCATAGAAATACTCGCGCAAACCATCTTCAATCTCTGCCCCCACATCTTCATCTGCAGGGACAGGATATTCTTCGGGGTCTATCTCAATCGTGATAAAGACCTTAACTCTCATCGTAGCAGCCTTCTACTTCCTCTATCAGCTTGGTTAGATACCACTGTGCTTTCTTGAGGTCTTCTGTACCATTCTTGTAGCGGTAACGCCACAGATACTTCAGGATGTTGCCCTGTAAGTAATACTCATAGCCATCACCTGTAGCAGCGCGGATGGCGTCAATGCACTCGACTCCAGTCTTGTTGTAGTGAGGTGGACTGTTGACCATATCGGTTTGTTGCGCAGCCCAATTAGCGTTTGCCATGCTTTGAAGGCTTGCCATGCTCTCTTCCTTTGCTTTCATCCTCATAAACTCCTCATGTCTCATCAGGCGCTGCCTTTGGTTTTGCTTCCGAAATTAAGGTGTACGATATTACCATCTCCTTGGGTAATTTCAAGTGACAACTCTTCTTGGCCGTCATCTTCCTCATCTTCTTGACGCATAACAAAATCATGAGCCATTTGACCAAACTCTGCATGGTTCTCCATGATAGGAACAGATGCACAAACCATCTTGCATAGATGCATAATCTGCCCGTAGTCATCGTCGTCTAGATCATTGTCACCGGCAGATAGAATCGATACGTCGATCTGTCCTGTCCATTCTTGTTTTTCCATGATAGGGCGAATCCTAATCAGAAAGTCTTCATCATCGATATAGTCTTTGAAGGTCATTGGTCATCTCCTTTTCACTTTGTTGCCACCAAACTTGATAAACTTAGGATGTTTGTTCTTGCCTTTTTCGTTGAGCCAATCTTCTGGAATGATCCTATCATAGTACTTAAAGCCATATTTGATGCACCATTGTCCGTACGTAGACTTAGCACCCTTACGTAACTTACGTCTACTATTCTCGAATACAAACCGAATGTCAAGAGTAGGGTGCTGCTTTTTTACAGCTAAATGTTTGCGGCGATCTGCCGCAGTGAACATGCCCTTCGTCTCAATGATTATTCCGTTGTGCAGCACGAAGTCTGGAGTATAAGTGCGATAGGCAAGGTCTTCCCATTCTATCTTAACTTTCTCATAATCAAAACTGATTTTGAGTTCTTCAAGATATACCGAAATCTTGTGTTCTAGTCCGCTCCGGTATCCGTACTTCCGTGCTGCACGAAATGCTTTATGATTAGGCAAGACTACCTACACTCCTATAGGTAATATAGGGACTGCGGTATCCGTATCCCAGTTCCTTCATTTCTTGGCGAAGAAGTTCTTCGGCCTCTGCACGTGCCTGTAAAGCGGCGCGGAGGCCAGAAGTTTTTCGCTCACGATATTCCTGACGCAAGTCGCTAAGTTTGCGTTCAGTAACTTTGATCTCTTCTGCGAGAGATTCGATATCATATACATCATTCATCCAAGTACTCCTTTTCTATGTGTGTATACGAAACCATCTTTGGTTCCTTTGCCTTTGACATTACGGCAGGGCGTTCAATTATGTCAGGCCAACAAGAGTTGCGATATCTACAGAACCCACACTCTGTGCCTAGAATATAATTACCTGTAGCCTTTCCTCTGAAAGTCTCAGGCACAGGGTCAAAGCATCGTTCAAATCTGTTTTCTTCAACCGTTGCCGCCGTCTGCTTAATATTGTCGATTTGTTCGTCGATGTCAATACCTTCCGCCGGAACATATTTGAATTGACCATTTGCTTTGTTCACTACCCACCAGCCGCCAGCACGTTTGCCAGAAGCCTTTGCGTAGCCAGCAAGCTGTGCTACATACCCAAAAGCATCACCCTGTCTAAGAGTATCGAAGGATTCAAACTTGTGAGTATACGACCAATTAGAGGCTGACTTGATATCATCAACAGCATCATCAATAACAATATCATAGGAACCATCGATGGATGTATTGTCATCAATCTCAAGTGTAACCTTTGCAGTATCTTCATACTTAACTCCCGCTTCTTTGAGGAGACCTTTGAAGACAGCTTCAACGATGTCTCCAAGCATCATGTTCATCACAAACGTCGTTGGCAGAGGTAACGCTTTCTCTGGCTCATTCTTCTCAAACCAAAGTTGACAGGCTGGCCTACCCACATTTGACATACGTAGACCAAACCTATCACGCTTGTTGCCCCCACCAAACTGACGTGCAACAGAATCCATGACATCCGTGCCAATCTGTTTGATTGTCTCAGATGACATAGTGGATTTGCCATTAGCGGCATCCTCCATATACTGATGCAGGGCCAGTTCAGCAGGGTGCTTCATTAGGCTGCTTCCTCTTCGTCTACTTCGACATCTACGAGATCATCTACAATCTCCATATCATCGTCATCAATCTGCGAGTTGGCTTTCTCTGCCCACGAATTTGCGATGTAGGTATTGTAGTTGTCCGTCCACGACATGAAGTCACCAAACATAGTATGTTCAGCTTCTGTGATGTCGAGAGTCTTAGACAAATCAAGAGACACGACAGGTACGTAGAAGCTATTGCCGTTTGGCAGCTTACGTTCTTCCGTGTTGGCCGTAATGATGTGCTGGATTGGAAGCCGCTGCATCTTTGCCAGCTTGGTCATAGAGTCACCAACCAGCTTGAATGCGTCGCGATTGTCGATCTCCCAGATGAATGGGCTTGGATCAACGGTTACTTCTTCTCCCTTCTCATTAGTAGCACTAATGAGAGTTACCTCACCGAGAATAACGCGGACACGCTTGATCTGCTTGATAAGGTCTTTCGTCTTATCCGGCAGGGCATTGAAGTCCTTGATATAGCCAGCGGGTTTGCCACAGTTAAAGCCACCGTCATTGTCCTTCAAATCCATATTTAGATTGTCGGCCATGATAGTCTTGATGTAGCGGTTGGGCATCTTGTCATTGCCCTTCATGAAACGCTTGTACATGTAACGCTGCAGGTACGGGCGAATCTTGACAGAGGTAGCGTAGTACATAGGGCCATCTGGAATCTCCAGACGGTATGCACCAGCCTGTACTACTTCCATGTTGACCTTCTTACCACCTACATCCCCTTCTCCCATGATGGGAGAGTGTGAGATGCGAAGACGCGGCAAGCTGCTGCTCTTCTGCGAGGTGTTAGTCTCATTGGCAATACCCATTGCCTTTGCCATCATGGCGTAGTTGTTGGTATCGATTGTTGTCAGTTCCATATTTTATACTCCTTCTTTGAGTTGGAAAGCATAGTTATATCACGACACGTCTTTCGTGTCAAGCCAGTTGGGGCCGATTTTTGCCTCTAGTAATAGTGGTACATTGAATACTAACCCCCAACGTATAGTAATCAAGTCAGGCAACTCCCTGTTTGTCTGCGCAATCACCTCAATAACACTCCTTTCTTCGTCTGGGTGAACGTCAATGACAATAGAGTCATGAACAGTGTTTACTACGCATGACTTCATGTTGTCAAGCAACTTATCGATATGCAGAAGTGCAACAGGAACAATATCCGCTGTAGCAAAAGACTGCACTGGATAATTCTTGATCTGCGTGAAGTGAGAGATTCGTCCGCTAGGCTTCCGGTGGACTGTAGGAAACGCAAACTCACGACCAGAGGGCGTCACAATCTTACGTGTGCCTAGAGCCTCTTTAGCCAGTTTGGTATGCCATACCCCAATCCCTTTGTACTTCTCTGTGAAGTGTTCGTAGTACTTCGCTTCCGCTGCAGTTCGCCCAAATCCCGTTGCGCCATAAAGCGGAGCAAACGTATGCGCCTTTGCAGTCTGGCGATCCGTAGGTTGACCAGCATCGGTAATAACTTGAGCGGTGTATGAGTGTACATCAAATCCAGTAGATACTTCTTCAATAGCAACTCCATCCTGTGAGAGATAAGCCGCTGTGCGAAACTCTAGCTGTGCAAAGTCGGCTTCCATGATCTTGCCTCCGTCGAAGCGAGATACGAATACTTTTTTGACAGGGAACGTACCGCCACGCGGCATGTTCTGCATGTTAGGATCAGCACCAGAGAAACGACCAGTAGCAGTGCGGTGCTGTAGCAGACGTACGTGCAGCTTACCATCCTGTTTTGTGTGCGTTCGGATGCCATCCACAAATGACGAGAGGTATGTCTCTACAGCAGATAGGCGTCGAACTTTTGACAGGAAATCAACGGCATCTGTCATTCCTTTGACACGTGCTGCTGCTTCCAACGTCTGTAGGTTCTGTTTGCTAGTGCTAAATCCGTTTGCAGACCCCCACTTAGATGATGGCGGTTTGAATCGTAGACCCGCAAGACTAGACAAATTATCAAGAGTATAGCCGTTGCCGTTACATGACTTGCAACGTGTTGCCTTCGCGTAGGGTGTACCATCTTTCTTCACCTTTCGTATGTGACCTGAACCACTACATTCACCACATTGTGTTGCCTTAGTCTTGTACAGCTTTTCAGTTCCACCAGATATGAGGCTGCGGAAATCGGAATCACTCATGTATGGGTCAATGGCATTAGCCCAATACTGTTTGTCTGTAACACGACGGCTGTACACAACCCAAGACAACTGCTCTGGACTGTTCAGATTGATAGGAGTGTCGCCCATCAGTTTACAAACGTGTTCTTGAAGTTCGTGTTGCAGTACATCCCGCTCATGCTCAAACTCACTACGCACACTGTCAAGAACATCCAGATCAACTGTGAAGCCTCGTTGATAGATACGAGCAAGACACACAGCAACCTGATTGGTCAGATCAATGGTCTTCATCAGACCGCTGTTCTCCTGCTGATTAAGCATTCGCATCTGACGATCTGCAAGTTGCTGCGTAGCGTAAAGATCAGAGATCAGATACTCCGTAAGTTCATTGTATGGTATGTCGCGGGTACTGACACCCTTCGCAAAATACTCCTTGAGAGTGTCTTGCTTCTTGCTGTCAAGATCATGACGCTCTGCACATGCCTCAAGAGACAGTGGCTCTTTAACACCGCGCTGAATGACATACTCTGCCAGCATCGTGTCGAACACAGGGCCATCATACTTGAAGCCTGACTCCCACAGCCACAGCAGGTCATGCGCTGCGTTGTGACAGATAAGCACAGTGGCTTTATCTAACTCTTTCTGAACAATGTCATGACTACCAACACCCTGAAAAACCATTTCAGCATGGTCAAAAGTAACTATAGTCTCATTTCCTTGGTCATCAAGCATACCCACCATGACCAGCGTGTTATCTGGCTCAAACGGATCAAGATGCTTCTTGCCTCCGCGTGTTGTAATCGTGTTCTCTACATCAAGTGTTAGTTTCATAACTTGTCTCCTAGCTGATCTATGCGAACATTGTAACAGTCAGCCTTGACTGTATAGTTGTTCGATGGGTCAACATCACCCTTCCGTAAGAAGGTAGCTTTATCGAAGTAGTCCTGCTTTGTCAACACCCCAAGAAACCATCCTACAGAAAAGTCGTTCAGCACACGAACAAATGCGTATGCGTCACAGTCCTGCTTCGTGTTGAACTTGGCAATGCTACACTCGTAATGTGGCAGAGGCTTTACAGATGTCTGCTTCGTCTTCACATCCACCCGCGTGTCTCCAACCTTCATGTCGTAGTCATAGGTATTCTCCCACTCACCCCCAAGAACTGAAAGGGCCAACTGTTCGCCTATAAAGCCCGACATGTTGCCTTTCCCCTTGAGGATGGAGTTGTGTAGCTTGCCCATCTCTACGGCCTTCTCACGAGCCTTGATGAGCATTTCGTCTGTTATCTGTACTTCTATCATATCGATGTATACCTCGCTGTTTGATACTCCAATTCACAATCCGCTACGCCGTGCCAGCCTGATAGCTTGTTCTTGACGACGTTCAGATGCCGCTGTGGGTCTTCTTCGATCTGCGACGAAGTGTCGCCGCTGGTCATTGGGTTCTTCGCAATCATAATCATGAGATCAGCTTCCGCTGCCTTACCGGTACGAGAGCCTTCCATCATTGACTGATTGAGAAGAACCTTGCCTTCCGCCTCTGCAGATAGCTGCGACATGTAGAATACAACGCAGTCGTATTCTTTCGCAATCATACGTGCATGGATGGCATTGGCCTTGAGAGCCTCGTCAGTACGAGCGAACCCACCTGTCGTGGCGAACTTGTCACCCATGTCCAGAAGAACAACATCAGGCTTGTAGGACTTACATACAGACTCAACCCACGCCATGTTCCTGCCAGTAGCATCCTTGATCTTTATGCGTTCTTTGACAGGGGCATACAGATCACGAGCCTTGCTCGGATTATCCTTGATCTGACGCATCGTCATACCTGTAGCTGCTGTGAGGTATCGCGCACCTACACGGTGATACCCCTCTTCGTTACAGAGTATAATGCAGTTAGCCCCCTGATGCGCAAAGCCGCCCGGTGCCGCAATTAAGCTGGCATGGAATGATGTCTTTCCGGTGTTGGGCCGTGCGCCGATCTCAACAAGATGACCGCCATTAACGCCTTCAACCTGACGGCAAAGAGACGCAATGTTGAATGTCCAACGTGCTTCAAGATCAGCTTTGCTCATGAGTGTCTCAAGTTCGATGTCTTCCCACTCAATATTGAGATTGGGTGTGAAGTCATCTCCGTACTGCTCTAACAACATGCGAAGAGGCTCAAGACTTGTCTTATCGCCATTCACATAGTCAAAGCCCAGATTCGCAATGTCCTCACCAATGACCTGCTGGAACAGCTTGGACAGCACCTCCTGTGCAATGTCATTACCCATAGGCTTCTCGTTCTTGATCTGCTTGAACAAGGAAGAGAAAGCAGTCTTCTGTGCAGTAGTGAGTGTAGGATTGTTCGACATGAACAACGCCTCAATCTCATCAGGCAACACGGTACGTTCGTACTTATCCATAGCCACATCGATAGTGGCTTTGATCTTACGAACATCTTTGCTGAACAGCCGGTCAGGACACTTTGCGCCACGATGGTCATCGTAGAACTCTTTGTCCATCAGGCTACGTATTAGTGATAGTTCCATATTCCGCTCCTATGTTGGTCAATCTTTCGATGTCTGTTGGGTTACGATACTTCAAATCGTCTGTCAAGCGGAGGACACGTACATCTTTCACATGCCCTCGTAGTTCTTTGGCAGCGGCCAAAGTCTTGGGAAGTGCATCGGGGTCTAATGCAATAACGGCTGTTGAGAACTGCGAGAGATACCTCTTGTGCGATTCTTGCAATGACGTACCCAACACAGCGACCCCAACGAATACATCACCACCAACAACGGCGGCACTCAGGCAGTCCTCAACAACCACAGCTACAGTACCATGACCGTAGCTGTATGGCAAGCCACTTTTTCCGTACCGACGCCATTTAGGTAGACGCTTACCCAATGACCGGCCAGTGGCATCAACAATACGGCCTTCATGCACAATAGGAAATACCATGCGGTTCTCCTTCACATCGTACAACAGACCAAGTTCTTCTGCGTCCAAACCATATAATTCCATAGCAATCTCAGCCATATCATAGTTACGAGACACAATGTACTCAGGCATCACGAATGTGTCCTGCGCAGCAAATTCATCGGCACCGGAGAATCCCTGACGAATATCATCAGCAGATAGATGCACACGAGTACCACCTTTTACAGAACAAGAAGCCTTATAGCAGTTCCACACGAGAGAACCCATGTTGTTTGTCACTGTGAATGTCTTATGACCACCACAGTTAGGACAATTCATTCTCCGTGTCTCTCCATTAGGAATATCTAATTCACTTACAGTGTTATATATACTATTCATGTATATCCTCTTTCTCTGCGGCACTTGAAATGCTTTTAGCATGGCGATTTCGTTCCGTCAATGCATAATTTGCACTTGTCAGTGTATTTTTCAAGTACGGCTTCACCGAAGCGGGATTAGCATGTCCTGTAACCGACATAATCTGTGCCAATCCAACACCAGCCTCTACCATTTCTGTTGTGCCGGTTCGGCGCAGGTCAGATAGACGCAGTTCTTTGGATAGACCAGCATCATCCATGATCTTTCGTGCAAAGCGCGGCAGCTTGTGCAAAGAATACGGCCTGTACTCACCCTGTATGGGGTATGGACGTGGTGCAACGTAGGGTTGAAATCCAAAGTCATTCTCTTGCTGCGTCAACATGTCACATAGATCATCGGATATGGGTAGGTGTACGTCTGCACGACGCTTAGATTGCTCTATCATCACTGTCTGCGAGGCAAAATCAATGTTGCTCCATTGTAACACACGCATGTCACCTAACCGTTGGCACCATTCGTATGCCATCTGTGCGATAAGTCCAATGTTACGGGTGCTAAAATCGCCGTACGCGGCGTCTAGGAACTTAGTGACATCCTCCCTACTCCAAACCGTCTTACGCCGCTCTACGGGCCTCTTACGGATGTTTGCGAAGGGATTTAGGATGCACAGTTCCTCACGCAGACCGTGGTTGAACACAACTCTAGTCACAGACATGATGTGGTTTGCCATCTGTACACCTTTGTCACACCACTGGTTGTATGCAGTTTTTGCTACACGTGTGGTAGCTTGTGACAAAGTGTGTCGGCGGAGGGATTTCCCCTCCACCTTTGTGTCAAGCATGACGGTCAGAAAGTATTCATACTGTTTCTTACTTTCGTCGCGTAACTTGCTGTAATCAAAAGACTTATAGTAATCGTCTACAAGTTCTTGTAAGAGCATTTTGTCAATGATTGACATTATTGTCTCCTATCAAACAGGGCAAGCGCAGTGTCCACTAGCGTGTCATGCCACAGTAGCTTCTCTTTGAAGTGGTCAGGTATACGTCTGTGACCATACTTAGCACCAGCGATCATACCAGCAACGGCACCCACAGTGTCGCTGTCATGACCCCTGTTGATTGCTTCAATGACACAATCCTCAAAGTTGTCCGTGGTTTGGAACGCCCACATGGCACATTGGTACGTCTCGACAACATAACCACCAGACATAACACGAGACCTGTCAAAGTCAACTGGCAGCTTCTTGTGTTGATATTTTGACAGTGCATTGCCGTACCACAGTTCTTCGGCAAACATACGGCTGTACTCAACACACTCAGGGTGAGCATGTGTAAGTAATGTCTGCTGCACAGCCAGTTCGATGGCACGAGATGGCGTCTTGGATGCAATAATGACAGGTGCCATACGCATCAGCGCACCATTACCGGCACTCTTTGGCGTATCCACACCACAATAAGGAGTGTTTGAACCACTCATCCAGTCGCTCAACGCTTTCTGTGTTGTGCCGCCAATGTCAAAGCATACACCACGAGGGATATGTTTGCCATCACTATACCACTCAACAAACTTACGCATGACGCCACGTGCATTGAATCTACCATTTGTTTCTACAAGTGAACGTGCCATAGCCAAAGCCATAGCCGTGTCGTCAGTCCATTCGCCAAGCGACATGTCGTGTACACCACCCGTCGCGAAACGGGTGATGTAGTCAGGTTTGATTCGGGCTTCGGTGAACTCCAGAGGTGCGCCGAGAGCATCACCTACTGCTAGTCCAACCATCATGCCCACAGCGGACTCTCGCGTAATCATGCGGCCACCAGAGAGCGGAACTCAGGAGTGCTGACCCACTTGGAAACTTCCTGCTCACGGAGCCACATGGTCTGTGCTGCAGTATCATTACCAGTGTTGCGAAGAGAGAAACCATTATCGTTGTTGTGGCTAGAGTAGTTGGTGAAGGCAGAATACAAAGCCCACACATTCTTACCACGCTGATACGCTTCTTTGTTGTACAGATTGAACATCTTGTCCGCCTTGCTGTCAGTCTTGATAATGCTCTTGAGCAAATCGCGTACGTTGACACCGCCAAGACCAATCTCTGCCCAATGCTGAAACTTGTCAGCAGAGGTATAGAACATGGTAACAGACTCGTTCAACTCTTTGATAAACAAAGACATATCGAAGCCGGAGGTGTTCTTGCGACGTACCTTGTCCCAATCACCCAAGATGAGTCCGTTGGTGCAGAAGAAGTCGATAGCACCGAAGAACACCATATTGGAACACGAACCGTCGATACCGTGCAACGCGATGATACGCGGTGCGATAGTAGTCCGGTGCGCGTCAGACACGACAGGGGCAGTGATCTCAGGCAGAGTCATGTCCATCATGGCCCACGCATTGTTACGCGCCGTGCGCCACTTGATGTTCATGTTGTCACATGCGTCATTTCCAAGTTGCTCAGTCATAGTGTCATGCACACCCATGAAGAAGTCGGAATGGCTGGCACAACGGAACGAATCACCGACAACACCAAGATAGTCTTGGGTCTCGCCATTGATGACATATTTTTTACCCTGAAACTTCGTAGGCTCAAACTCCACGTCAAAGCGCAGGTGATCAGGGATGAGGTCTTCTGCTGTAAAATCCAAAGGCATGATTTGTCTCCTTTCATAGCCAAGTGATACCCTGTTATACAAAAAACAGGTTAGGTTGTCAAGTTAGTCAGTATCTTCTTCTGCCAGCACCCAGTCCGCGTATTGCATACGCATACCATCCTCGTCCTCTTTGGGTACGAACTTGAGGATGCGATGTAGGTCACAGTATAGGCTCTCTAACTTGCCCACATCAGACATCCAGATATCCTGACAATCCCAGATAGTCTGCAGGATAGTCTTCAAGTCATTGTGTGCCTTCAGTAAAGCTAGTCTGTCGTCATGTGCAATGTTCATTGTCATTCTCCTTTCAGTCGCAGGATTCAAGGCGGGTGATTACGGCTACCCACAGATGCCGCTTCTCGTCGTAGAAGGCAGGGCCATCTAGCCGTGTGTCATACCCAGCAGGGTGATAGCCACGGTAATAGTCCTCAACCCTCTGGTCAAGAATGTCAGGGTCACGGTGTGTTATCTCAACACGTATTGTTTTAGTCATGCTGCACTCCTCATCCATTGGGGCATGTCACGTCCTTTGTTGTATCGGGCGAATCGCATTTTGTCAACGATGTAGAATGCACGATACGCGACAATAGGCCACGCTTCTTCTGTTTTGCAATCGTCATGTCCACTGAAACACTGTGGATGTGGTGTTAATCCCCCTTCGGGAATGTGTACAATACCGCGATGCAAAGCCTCACTGTGCTTGCCAGCACCATGCCATTTCTCGTACCGGTGATGATACTCACATAGCATGGACGTGTAAAGGCTGTAGGCAAAGGCGTAGTTTGCTTGAGTTTTCATTGCCCATAGGGTGCAAGGATGCTTCTGATGCACCGGCTTGTACAGACCATGCTCTTCTGCATACTCAGGCGCGTGATGCCACAGACTAGTGCATAGCATCTGTGCTTCTTCCAACGGCATCTTGACAATATGCTGGTCACACAATGACTTGGCGATAGCATCAGGATGGTGATCGATAATGAACCTATTCATCAGCAGTATATCCTTTCTATGATTCCGTTGAAGGCATGGTACATTATCCACGCAATGCAAGCCATACAAGCCAGCCGCACTACGTTGTCCATGAATGGGTCTTTGGCTGGGTCTGTTTCCATCCAGCATGTGAGTATCTTAATCATTGTCCACTACCTCATATGTAGTAAACTCTGCTAACCCCTCACGCCAATCAGTCTCGTCGTAGCTTGCCCACTCGTCTGACCTGTCACGGTTTAGTTCCTCTAGTATCATTGGCAATGTCATCAGGTAGACAGACCCATCCTCTACGTCACGAATTTTGTATACCTTACTCATGCTCACCTCCATTGCCTCTGCCAAGCCCACCAAAATACTGCGGCCTACGCTTGGCTGTTTCAAAAACACCTGCCGTGATGAACACGCCAGCAATCAGCAGGGCATGAGCAAGCGCACTAATGCCAAACACCATGATGCTACCCATCCACATGCTGAATATGATACACCACATCCATGCCAGCACCTGCATTACCATGTGCCGTGTGTTCATGTCAGGTATGTGGGATAGCGGGTTGTATCGCCAGTCCATTACCATCTTCCAGATGTTACTCATTGTAGTCATCCTTGCGCTCTCCTATATCTTTTCAAACTACGATCCCAACCGAAATAACCAACATTGGACTTTACCCAATACAAGCGGTTTTCTTCACGATCCCGGCGTTGCTTACGACGAGTACGATTAAGATTCTTCTTTCTCTTCAGGCCGTATCTTTTTAGCTTTGGTCCGGTCATAGCTACCTTTTCCTTTCTTTCCCTGTACAATCTGTTGACGGCGTCGGGTCAATGCCTGTGCCTTAGCAACAGGGTTTACACGCCGTATTCGCATTTTGTCAACCATTGACATTTTCTGTGGCCCACACCACAGGCTTGCCGGTAAATGGGTCTGTGTACAGAGTGATGATGTATGCTTCTGTCACAGGCTCACCTGTATCCTCAAACACAAAGGTATCATCCACATAGGGGTTATACTTGACACGACGGCTGTTGTGTGTATCTCGAAAACCATTGCGAAGGCTCACATCACCTACAGCAAACGCATGGACATTCTTCTTGCCCTCGCGCCTGACCTTTGCCTGACCAGCGGGACGAACAACAAACTTGCCATCAGCAATGGTGATAGACGTAACGTGAGTAAACACACGTCCTGTCCTGCGATCCTGCAAAGACCACTTTTTCTTGTGCAGATTCCAGTATGCACGAACCGGTATATCTAAACTGAAAGTCATCCTACCAACTCCTTACCCATTGAATGTGCCGCCTGATGATAGTAGCGCGGTGCTTCTTTACCATCGAAGAATGCCTTGACATCAATACGATTGACAGTCTCCCAGATAAACTCCCGATAGTCCTCGCTCAGATCAGACAGCTTGGCTTCCCACTCTGCCTGTGTCTCTACATCCGTTGGTATCTCTTTGAGACCGATACTGTTGACAGAGAACGTCGCCATGACAAAGGCCATAGCATCTGCTGGACGATCCACACCAGATACAAGGTATGTGTCACCACCCTTGAATTTCCAGTAAGCATTGCCACTGGCAAACTTACCATCTTCATCATGTGCGCCATAGTTCTCCAAAGTTTGCATATGTACTGCATAGGTCATAGTCATTCTCCTGTTTTGTCAATCATTGACATTTACACATCGATAACGAAACCAGACATGTCACGCTTGGCACTACCCTTGGCCTTGAGGCCCACGACGACACCCTTGGGGTCAAGGAAGCGCAGGTCATCCTTGTCACCATCAATGACACGGAAACCCTTGAACGTATCGGGCAAGCGATCACGGAACACGACAGCGGCATTGACACCAGTATCTGCCACAGCCATCAGCACACGCTCGGCATACTCAGGATTCGCCTCGCTGTACGACAGCGTGAGATGGTAATTGTCTGGCAAATCCATGTAGGCACGTTTGATGACCTTTGTGTAGTCATAGAATTGTGCATCAGGATAGTGCGGCGCAAGTTTGATGCCATCACCCTTGTCATCTGTACCACCCAGACGCACACAAGGCGTGATAGACTTGCGTTTTTGTCGCCGGATAAACTTGACCAAATCAGCATTGAGAGCGTCGTAGAACCCCACAGGATCAGACAACAACCACAGGGTTTTGCGTGTACGCGCATCCTGCACACTGTTCATCTGCCCACGTCCTGCCGTGAACAGGCAAGGCTCGTGACACTTGGCAGTCTCTGCCATAGCGCAGATATTGTGTACCTTGCCGCGATACACAGTCTTGAATGGTTTGAGATACCGAATGGCAGTCACATACTCGTCACTGTCACCCTTGATAATCTTGGCACTGTTGCCAACACCGATGATTTGATAGTCCGACATGATACACCTCTACTGTTTGTACGTCAGGTCTATGAGAATGATGGCACCGCCGATAACACAAGCGGCGGCACCAATGAGAATGATGCCAGTTCCCGGCCCACCTTCAATAAGAGCAAGGAACCCTACGAGACCCGCGAGGATTGTCATCAGTGCAACCCCCGCGATGTCAATGATACGAGACCAATACATTTTGTCAACCGTTGACAATTTTGACACGAGTGACAGGGCCACGCTTCTGACAGGACAGATCACGCAGATTGTCCACAGAAAGAGTCTCGAACACGTTGGTCACGTCCAGCACAGGACGCTTGCGCTTGCGCTGGGTGCGCAGATACGCACGAAGTTCGACCAGCATGACACCCATGATGGCGGACGCAGTATGCTGAATCTGGGCCATGCGATTATCACGCTTCACTTCACGCGCATGATCCAAGGCGATGCCATACAGAACCATCTTTGACAGATGATCACCTGTGACGCGATGGTGCAATGCGGCACACTCGGCATACAAATCTTGATTGATCTCAGTCCCAAGGCACTGACCAGTAGGGCCGGTGGAACGCTTCCAGTAATTCAGATTGACGCTGTGTTTCATGGCATAACTCCTTTTGTCTATTGCCATTGTTTATACAAGGTAACATACCTTGCGGGGAATGTCAAGGTCACACCTCTATCTTTCCAAGGTTTCCGACCAGCACAGAACGAACACGGGCCATGAAGCCCTGTACCCGCAATTCCTGCGCCACATCGTTGGCGACACGCTGTGAATGCGTAGCAGTCTTACAAACCCAATTCTCTGGGTCTGTCCAGTGGGCATAGTTCACGATGAACAATTCATTCTTTTTCATGCCAACCTCCATTTTGTCAATCATTGACAATTTGAACCACGTTGTTGCCACCCGCCCGACGCTCACGCAGACGACGCAGATAGTTACGCGCACGAAGAAGTTTCTCATCCATAGCGCGTTGATGAAAATGCTCCGACCAAGCCTGTGCCTGTCCGAATGTATAAATCGGATAAATCTGTACGTCACGCTGACGCGATTCATCCACACCAAAATTCCAACCAGAACGAACGTCCGTAGCCTGTGGCACTGGACGACCATTCTCAAATGTCGTTTTGTCAATCGTTGACATTTTGAAGACCTCCATACACTTGTCTCATTGTTTGTATAGACTACCACAATTAGTCCCATATGTCAAGGGTATACGGAAAATTATTTACCTGCTACACCCCATCACCCCACGTAGACCCATGACCGTAATTTTGGGATTGACACATATACCCTGTTATACAAAAAACAGGTTAGGTTGTCAAGTTAGTCAGTATCTTCTTC
>CAACVD010000773.1_pt1 | contig 15499 bp, 13 predicted proteins | sample 2381771 | NCBI WGS metagenome assembly CAACVD01 (sample SAMEA5211965, study PRJEB30684) | marine metagenome | biome: Marine; feature: Epipelagic; material: Water | collected 2015-10-15 | depth 15 m | reverse complement strand
CTTTATATTTATTAAACAAGATCAACCTTTGCCTTGTTCAATACTTTCAATATATCCAACTTTAGTTACATCAGATGGTTAATTATAAAATAATTCCTTACGACAAAAGTCATTCAGATGAAATCTTAACTTTTGGAATGAATGATAAGTTATTAGAAGATGATGCAAGTTGCGAAGAAGGTAGGATCGATTATGGAATACCTGGTCTGTCATTTAGTCTATTTGCTAATAATGATATTGTTTTGTCTGGTGGCATTACTCCAATGTGGGATGGAGTTGCTGAAGGTTGGGTTATTGCATCTAAAAGAATTTTTGATCACAAAATTAAATCAATTATTTCAATTAAAAAAAGATTAGATTTACTTTGTGAGAACAACAATGTCTGGAGATTACAAACTTCAGTAAAAGAAAACTTTAAAACTGGAATTAGGTTTGCTGAATTTCTAGGATTAAAAAAAGAAGGTCTTATGCGTATGTATGGACCAGATAAATCTAACTATTATAGGATGGCAAAAATTTATGAGCTTCATAGGTAATATAGCTGCTGCACAATCTGCAAAAGCAATAGGTAAATACAATCAAAGTGTTTTAAATCAACAGTCTGCATTACAAAAAGCAAAGACTGAAGTTAATAGACAAGTTTATAACGATGTTGATAGACCTAGATTAATTAAAAATCAAAATGCTGCTTATGATTTTCTATTTGTTCAAGCTTTAAAATCTGGAGCTGAAGTTAGAGAAGGATCATCTAATTATGAAGTTCTAATGGAAACAAAAATTAATCAAGCAACTGATTTAGCGATAGAAGATTACAATTCTACTACCGCTTATTATGATGGAATTAATCAATCAATTCTATTGGCTAGCAAAGGTGTTGGAGAAAGGTTTAAAGGTTACATGACTGCAAACACTCAATACATGCAAGCAATAGGATCAATGTTTGGTAACTATCGAAAATCTGGAAGTATTTTATCAAGCTAATGGCTATATTAAAAATACCACAATCTCAAAGTAGAGTTAGAGAGAGACAAGTTACTCAGACAGCTGCTCTCACTTTACCAATGTCTCTTGCAACACAAAGAGGTAAAGGCTTTGCTGCAATAGGTAAAGTTGTTGAGGATATGCACAAAGAACAAGTTGCAGTAGAAGATAATGCTAGATTGTTAGAAGTTATTAGAGAAGCATCTACAACTATTAATCAAGTTAGTGCAGCAGTTAGTAAAAATACTGACATGCAAACTGCTATTGATTTATTTGAGAACTCAACCAAAGCTGAGAGTTTTGATGGTTTAGTTGCTAACGATAGATCCAGAGTTAAAAAAGAATTTAATCAATGGTTACAAAAAACTAAAATTTCTGAATATTCATCCATTGCAAAAAAAGTAACTAAAAATCATATTGATAAAACAAAAACAGTTCATAATAATTATTTAGATGATTTGACAATAAAGATGTCTAGTTCAGACTTAACTAAAGCATCTAATGCAAGAACAGATTTTAATAGTTTTTTTAATAAAGCTGTAAATGGTAGCGTTTATTCTTCATCTGAATTTGCAAAACTAAAAGAAGATAAGTTATTACAAGCAGAAAAAAACATAGTTGTATTTGGTGCTAGAAATCATCCTAACTATACAATCAATAATTATGATGAAATAGAAAAAAGAATTGGAACAAAACTTGCTCAAAAGGCTCTTGAAACAGCAAAGCAAAAAATAGCAGCAGATCAAGATTTTAATATCAAACAAGAAGAGTTTGTAGAACAAGCAGATATTAGAAATAAAGTTGGAACTTATACAGAATTATTACTTAGAATTAAAAATGATAAAGATCCAGAATATTTAGGAAAAATTCCAACATTAGATTTATTAAATGATTTAGTTAATGCAGATAAAATAAACTCTGCTCAATACGATGCTTTATTAAGATTTTATAAAGATCCAGAAAGTTTTGATGATGAAGTTTTAGATCTTGTTAATGGTCAAATATTTGTAGCTGATAGTATTGAAGCTTTAGATAAAATTCAAAACAATATGAATTTTTCTCCAGAGTATTTAATGAGTATTGGTATTAAGGATGCAACAACAATGACATCTTTAATTGATAGATATAAAAATGACAGAGAAGTATTCCAGGATAGCAAAGAATATTTAAAAGTTATTAATAATGTTTTAGGTGCTGTTGAAAATACTATCATAAGAGACTTTGGAGCTGCTGAAAAAGGAGATCAAGATAGCAGAGTTCAAGCTACAAGATTATACAATGAATTTATTAGTGAAGGTATGGCTCCTAGAGATGCGTTTATAAAAATGACAAGAGGTTATTTATTTCAAAAAGGTAAATTACCAACACTTGCTCAAGCTGCACCTTTTACATCATTTAATATTGATAATGTCAGCAAGATACAAGAGGACCAAGATCCATCTAAAACATTTAATGGATGGAGAGATCAGTTGATGAGTATGTATAAGAAAAACACAATTTCTATGAATGATCTTAAAAGAGACTTGGATGCTTTAGATATAAGAGAAGATTTATTTAAGATTAGATCTAAATTTGGAACAGCTCTTGGTAATGAAAAATTTGCCTGGAGTGATGAAAATACAACAGCATCAGATAGTGATGCAATAGTTAGAAATTAATGGATAAAAAAATAGAACAACCAACTGAACAATTTGAAGAGTTTGATTATTTATCAGACTTTTATTTTCCTTTTAAAGAAGTCGAAGATAGATACTCCTCTCCTATTCTTAAAAGAATGAGAGAAAATGAAATCGATCCTTATGAATTTTTAGAAATTGAAAAAGTTGAAGGAACTGGAGTTGTAAAAAGAATAACTGATAAAGCAGATTTAGAAGAAGGTAAAAAAACTTTTGGTCAATCCTTTATAGATTTTATGAAAGATGCTCCAGAGGCTGCCGCTGTTTCAACAGCAGAGGCTGGTGTAAATCTCTCAAACAATCTTGTTCAATTATTTGGTGCTGGATCTAATGCAATATTTAAAGGAACTAAAAGAGGAAATAGTATATCTGAAGCAACTACTGAATTTGCTCAAGGTTACAATAAATCATCTGAAGAGATTGTTGCTAAACTTACTCAATATGTTGAAGATAATGATGTTAATGGTGTTAGCCAATTAATGACTGATATTGGTATAGATATAGCTGCAACCATACCTATTCAAAGAATGCTAAAGAAAACTGGTGTTCCATCTTATGTAGCAACTCCTTTATCATTTGGACTTGTTTATGGAATGACTGGTGGTGATGAAGAAGCTGAAAATAATATGTTCATTGATAGTGAAACAATTCATGGTCTTAATGAAGTATTAGGTGTGTTACCAGATACTCCAGAAAGTGAGATTGCTGAATTAGTTGCAACAACTTTTGAAGGTACTGCCTGGGGAGCTATTGGAGACAGATTAATAAAAGTTTTTAAAGTTTTAAAAAATAATGTTCCAGCATATATGAATCCGCAAACATCTGCTACTATGGGTGGCTCTGCAATAGCTGGTGAAGGTGCATTACAAATTCAAGAATTAGAAGAGGAAAAAAAAACTCTAAATTTTAGCGAGGATAATCCGATAAGCTCTCCTATGCCTGGAGATGATGAAATGGCATCTGCTGGTCTTGGTCCAGTATTTAGATCTATATTAAAAGAGACTGCAAAGAAATTATCTAATAAAGGATCTGGAGAACAATTTTTAGGACAGCTTAAAAATACTCCAGGATTAAAACAGCAAGAATTAAAATGGTCTGGTCTTGATGACTTTCTTAAAAACAAAAAAAATGTAACTAAAGAAGAAGTCAAAGATTATTTAGAAAAAAATAGTTTAGATGTTTCAGAAGTTAAATTACCAAGACAAGTAAAAACAGATCCAAAAGCTGATGAACTATATAAAAATCTAAATGAAGATTATGGTAAGTTGTTTGATGAATTAGGAACACTTCCTCAAAATCAAGGAAGAATGGTAAATCCTTTTAATTATACTCTTACCAATGTTATAGAAGATGGCAGACGAGTAAATGAAGCTGTTAGTATGAGCACATTAGATAATATTTTTATTGGTCAAAGATTAAATACTTATATTCCTCCAACTAAAATGATGTCTAAAGGTAAGTATTATGACAAATCAAAACTTATAGATGATTTTGGTAAAGAAGGAGATGCTAACACTTTAGAGTTTTATATGTTTGAAAATAATCGATCTGGCAGAATGACAGCTGTTCGTAAAATTGATGTTGAAGATTATGCTAATAAAGAAGATCCTTTTTCTGGCGGTAAATTTGAATTTTCATACAAAACAGAAATGAACATTAAAGAAGCTGAAATGTATATGATAATGAAGATTAGAGACAAATTAGAGAGAGTTGTAGCAAGAAATAAAGATTTAGGAAAAACTAAATTTAGTGGTCCAGGCTATGTTGAGCCAGGTGGTAAAGATTATAAAGAGCTTATATTTAAACTTAAAGGAGATAAAGATTATCCAGTAGAAATACCTGATCTTTTAAAAGCAGAGCCAGGTAAAGCAACACCAAGAACAAAGAAAACAATTAATTACACTTCTCCTAATGTTCACTTTGGAACTAAAAATGAGTTTGCTCATGTAAGATTTAAAACTAGAGATCTGAATGGTCAAAAAGTTTTAACAGTTGAAGAAATGCAATCTGATTTAGTTCAAGATATGAAACAATATGGAACTGTTGATTTTCCATTTAAGAATAATTGGTATGAGCTAGTAACTAAAAGATTAATTAGATACGCAGCTGATAATGACTTTGATGCTGTTGCAATACCTAAAGGAAGTACGATTGCTAGTAGATATAAACAAAAAATTGTTAAGAAAGATGGAAAAATAAGTGGATCTGGGAAAGGTAAAGCTGAATTATATGATCTTGCTATTCCAAGCTATATGAAAAAATATGCAAAGAAATGGAATGCAAAAGTTTATGACGAAGAGATGGATATTGGTTTAGCTTATGGATCGGAAGGAACTGGAACAATGCCAGTTACCATCATTCAACTCACAGACGACATGAAGAAATCAGTTCAAAAAGATGGACAAGCATTATTTGAAATCTTTGGAATTGGATCAGCTACTGCTGTTGGAGCTAATGCAGTATCGGATAACATAGAAAACAATATTATTTCACAAAAGACAAATTAATAGTAAGAAATAAATAGCTTCAAATATTTATTTTCAAAAAATCATAGGAATTTCAAACATGGTATTAGGTAGAATACTTGGCTCTAAAGGCGGTCAAGAAGCAACAAAACAATTACTCAAAGAAGTAGATAAAAGAATATTAAATAAAGGAACAACTAAAAATCCAGAAAAACTTTTGCAAAAAGTAGAAGAAGCAACTGTTGGAGATGAAACAATAAAAGTTGGTCCAAATAAAACTTCTACTAAAATTGAATTAAAAGATTTTAAAGCTAAACAACCTCAAGTTTCTAAAGAAACAATAGATGAGTTTTTGGCTAGTTTTAATTCTGGAACTATTCCTAAAAAAATTCTTGCTGATTTTAATATCGATAAGATCACTAAGAATGAAGATATATTCCAAATGATTAATGGAATAGCAAAAGGTTATAAGCCAGATGAGATAGTTAAACAAACAAGAGGTAGAATTAAACAAAGTTCTACAAAAGCTAGTGGAACAAGATTATCTAAGAATGAAGATTTTTTATTAGAGGTATTAGGAACAAAACCTGGAACTACATATAATGCTGCTCAAATATATGGCATGAGACAGCTATTAGAGGCTGGTGCTGCTAGAATGCGTTACCTGGCTGCTAAAGCAGCTGATTTAGATAATGCTAATAATGTTGATATTGTAAAGTTCAGACAGCATTACGCATTAATGGCTCAAATACAGAAAGTCTTAATTGGTGTAAAAACTGAAACTGGTAGAGCTCTTAATCAATTTAAAATCGCATCTGATGCAAGTAAGAAATATTCTTTTTTAGGTGGATCTGTTGATGATCTTAATAGACAAAATTTAATTGTAGAACATGGCGGTTTTGATGAAATCCAAAAAGTTGCAGAATTAGTTTTATCTACAAAAAGAAATACTGCTTTGTTAGCAGCTAATAATAGAACTGGTTTAAAAACTTTTAGTCAAAAGACATCAAATGCTATGGCTGAAGTTTTTATAAATGCAATATTATCTAATCCATTAACTCATGTAAGAAATGGTGCTGGTAACTGGATAACACAAGCAATAGTTCAGCAAGAGAGAAAATTAGCTGCAAGAATGTTTGGTGGAAAAAACGAAGGTGGAGTTGCGGCTTACGAAGATATTGCTAAAGCTTGGGGAAAACATCAAGCAGCAAAAGAGATTATGGCTGCAATGCAAAATGTTTATAAACTTGGTGGCTCAAAAATTGAAACAAAATTAGGAAGAGTTACAGCTCAAGAATTTGGTATTAAAAATAAAGTTGGTGGTCAACTTTTTGATATGTTTGGTAAAGGCATAACTTTAGGAAATTATCCAACTAAATTTTTAAAAGTTGCTGATGATTATTTTAAAAACAGAGAATTTAGATCTGAACTTTATGCAATGGCATTTCGTGATGGAATGGAAATGTATAATAAAAAGTTATTAAAACAATCAGACTTACCAGAATACATTGCGTCTAAAATAGCAAATCCAAGTAAAGAACTTGTTGATGCTGCATACAAGCAAGCTCAGTATGTAACTTTCCAAACTCCTTTAGGACAAAGAGGAGATATTTTTGATCTTGGACAAATGGCTCAAAAAGGAAAAAATTTTGCTGAAAGCAGAGGACCATTTTCTATTGTAACAAATTATTATTTACCATTTGTACAAACACCAACTAACATAGCTGGTTTTGTTGCAGAGAGAACTCCAGTATTAGCTCAAGTCTTAACAAGATATAATCAAAAGATTAAAGCTGGCGGTGCAATAGCTGATAGAGCAAGAGCTCAATTATATTTAGGCTCAATGTTTTATATGGCAACAGCTCCTTTAGGTTACTATGGAGTAGGCAGAGATAAAGCAGAAAATTTTTTAGGAATGGATCTGCCTCAAGTTAGAGGATCAGATATTAGACAAGAAGGAAGTTTAACTGGTGGAAAAAGTTTATTGCAAAAAACAGTAAAAACTCAACCTTTCCAATTAGAAATACCTATTGGAGATAACAAATTTCAAAGAATAAGTTTTAGAAGTTTTGATCCAGTTGCTCAGATATTTGCCAATTCAGCAAACTTTGGACAAATGGCAACTTTAATTGAAGGATCAATACAAAATAATTTAAGTGGAGATAAGCCAAATTACATGCAATTAGGTAAGGATAGTTTAGCTTACTTAATAGCCTACTCTTTCTCTATTGGAGAAAATTTATCTAATTCAACTATGTTAGCTGGAGCTGGTAAATTAGTTGATGATGTTAGATCTATTACTAGAGGTGTTCAGTCTGATAATAAATTAAAAGCAGTTAAAGAAGTAGGTTCAGAATTTGCTTCTTCATTTGTTCCAACTATTGCAAAACAAATTGGTAATATTGTTAATTCTGACAGTCAAAAAATTGTTAGTGAATTTACTGAATATTTTAAAAAGAGTATTGCTGAAGGATCACTATTTGATGATGTTGATATGAGAGGTAGAGAATTTAAAAAGTTTGAATACTTCAATCAATTTGAGAGAGATTACATTGATGAAGAATTAGATGCAATATTACCTAAAGTAACTCCAGTTAAAAATAGTATTAGATATAATTATGCTCCTAAACTTGGATTAGGTGTTTCAGTACCTTTAACAAGCAGACAAAAAAGATTTTTAAGAAAAAACTCTGGAGTAATTTTCGATAAAAAAATGAAAGCTTTATATGAAGCTCCTCATTACAAAAATGAAACAAGAAAATTTATTAAAGAGAGTTTAATTAGACAAGAATGGAAGGATGCTAAAGAAAAAGCAAAAGAATTTTTTTTCAATCCAAATGAAGGATATTACGAACAAACAAACGATAATGGCGACATTGAAAGAATTACATATCTTTCAGAAATTAAACAAAGAGCTGAAGATTTAAGAGACAGCGAAATTGCTAACTCACAAATGGGTTACATAAACCAAAACATAAACGAGGAATAGAAAATTGACTATATCTACTACTACAATTAAAAACAGTTATTCAGGAAGTGGCTCTACATCAGCCTTTACTTATAATTTTAAAATTACAGCAAATGATGACATCCAGGTTATTATTAGATCAGCAGCTGGTGTTGAGACTGTAAAAACATTAGGTACACATTATAACGTAAGTGGTGTTGGGAATAATTCTGGAACTGTAACTTTTACATCTGGTAATATTCCAACTGCAACTGAAACAGTTGTATTGAGAAGATCTACTACTCAAACTCAAGCAATGGACCTTATCGATAATGATCCAATGTCTGCTGAAACTATTGAAACAGCTCATGACAAAGCAATCGCTATCAATCAAGAATTACAAGAGCAAGTTGACAGATCTTTAAAATTATCAAGAACTAATACTATGACATCGACTGAGTTTACAGTTGATGCAACAAATAGAGCTAATAAAGTTTTAACTTTTGATGCAACTGGAGAGATTGCTGTAACTCAAGAACTTGGAACTTTTAAAGGCTCAGATGCAACGACAACTACTGCTGCTTATGTTGTTAGAGATATTGTTAAATCTACAACTACTGCACAATTAAATAATATTTATATTTGTATTCAAGCTTCTCCAGCTGGAACATTATTAACAAACACCGCTTACTGGACATTGATTGTTGATGCTGTTGCTGCCTCAACAAGTGCTACTGCCGCTGCTGCCTCTGCCTCTGCTGCTGCAACCTCAGAAACTAATGCTGCTTCCAGTTCTACTGGAGCTGCTGGACAAGCTGCTAATGCTTTAGCTTCAAGAGTAGCTGCTCAATCATCCGAAACCAATGCTGCAAGTTCAGCAACCGCTGCCGCAAGTTCAGCTACTGCTGCTGCTGGATCTGCTAGTGCTGCCGAAGCTACTTTTGATTTATTTGATGACAGTTTTTTAGGAGCCAAATCTTCAAATCCAACAGTTGATAACGATGGTAATGCTTTAAAAGACGGAGCATTATATTTTGATACGACTAATGATGTAATGAAAGTTTATGATCTTGGAAATACAGTTTGGTTACAATTAACTCCAACAGTTTCAAATCAAAATAATATTAACGCTGTTAATTCTAATTCTTCAAATATTAATGCGGCTGTTGCAAATGCTTCTAATATTAATGCCGCTGTTTCAAACGCATCGAATATAAATTCAGCAGTTTCTAACGCATCCAATATTAATACAGTAGCTGGAATTTCATCTGATGTTACAGCAGTAGCTGGTATATCAAGTGATGTTCAAGCAGTAGAAAATATAGCATCAAATGTAACTTCAGTTGCAAATATAAATAGTAATGTTTCGACAGTTGCTGGAATTTCTGGTGATGTAACTGCTGTTGCAAATATTTCTAGTGATGTTCAAGCAGTAGAAAATATCAAAGCTAATGTTACGACAGTTGCTGGCATAAGTTCAAATGTTACAGCTGTTGCTAATGATGCAACAGATATTGGAACTGTTGCAACAGACTTATCTGGTTCAAATAATATTGGAACTGTGGCTGGATCTATTTCGAATGTTAATAATGTTGGTGGATCTATATCGAATGTAAATACAGTTTCATCTAGTATTGCAAATGTAAACACAGTTGCTAGTGATTTAAACGAAGCTACATCAGAAATTGATACAGTGGCTACTAACATTACCAATGTTAATAATGTTGGGAATAATATTTCAAATGTAAATACAGTTGCTGGAAACAACTCAAATATTTCAACAGTTGCTGGAATTAATTCTAATATCTCAACAGTCGCTGGTATATCTGGAAATGTAACTACTGTTGCTGGAGACAGCTCAGATATTCAAACTGTTGCTGGTGTTACATCAAATCTTGGAACAGTTGCCTCTAACATCGCTAATGTAAATTTAGTAGGTGGATCAATTACAAATGTAAATAATGTTGGATCAAATATTACTGGAGTAAACAGTTTTGCTGATCGATATAGAGTTGGATCTTCTGATCCTGGATCTAGTAATGATGCTGGCGATTTATTTTTTAATACGACTGGCTCTGTACTTAAATATTTTGACGGATCAGCATTTCAAACAATTACAGCTGGTGGAATAACTGATATAGTTCAAGACAGTTCGCCTCAATTAGGTGCGGATTTAGCAAGTAACGGAAATGATATTCTTTTTGCAGATAACGATAAAGCTATCTTTGGTGCTGGTTCAGATTTACAAATATATCATGATCCGTCTGAAGGAAGTATTGTTAGAGATGCTGGCTCTGGAAATTTAATTCTTGCTGGAAACGATGTTCAAATTACTAATGGTGCAAGGAATGAAACACACATTGATTGCAATAATAATGGTGCTGTCGAACTTTACCATGACAACTCTAAGAAATTTGAAACAACATCTACTGGTGCAACAGTTACAGGAAATTTAGCAGTTACTGGAACAGTAGATGGTAGAGATGTTGCTACTGATGGAACTAAACTTGATGGCATAGAAGCTAGTGCAACAGCTGATCAATCTAATTCTGAAATCAAAACTGCCTATGAAGCTAACTCAGATACTAACGCTTTTACAGATGCAGAAAAAACAAAATTAAGTGGTATCGCTGCTAATGCAAACAATTATGTATTACCAACTAATTTAGCTGGAGATGATATTAATATTGATACTGGAGCCTTAACTGGTGCAACAGTTATCTCTGATTTAGATTTTAATGTTACAACGAATACGTCTGGACTTGTTACTGATGCTAACGCCTCTATCGCTACTAGAAATTTAACACTAGCAAATTTAGGATATACTGGAGCTACTGACGCTACCAATAATACTGGTACTGTTACAAGTGTTCAAGTTACACCTGGAACTGGATTAGATGGTGGCGGAACTATTACAAGCTCTGGAAATCTTAATATCACTTTAGATTTATCTGAATTTACAGATATGACTGCTGATGTTGTTGGTTCTAATGATGAACTTATTTTATTAGATAGTGGAGCTGAGAGAAGGAAGGCAATTAACGAAATTAAATTAAGTCAATTTAATAACGATAGCGGATTTACTTCAAATACTGGAGACATAACTAATGTATCTGCTGGAACTGGTTTATCTGGAGGTGGCTCATCTGGATCAGTTACGTTAAATATTGATAGTACAGTTGCTACTTTAAGTGGTAGTCAAACTTTAACAAACAAATCAATTAATGCTTCTCAACTTACTGGAACGCTTCCAGCATTGGATGGTTCAAATCTAACTAATTTACCTGGAATTTCTGGTTGGTCTTCATCATCTGGAAATCTATTACCAAGTAGTGCAAGTGCTGGAATTTATTTAGGAGTTAGTTCAGCAACATCATCAAATCTTTTAAAGGATTATGAAGAAGGAACTTGGTCACCAACTTTGAATAACAGTACATCTGGATTTGGAACTGGAACTGGTAAATATAGAAAAATTGGAACTATGGTTACTGTTAATTTTGGTGGCAGACAAGGTAGTGCTACGGATATGAGTGATAATACTCAAAAAACTATGCGTGGTTTACCTTTCGCTTTAAGCTCAGCTAGCGAAACTCATGCAAGTTGTGGATCATATACTTTTAGAGGTTCTGGAAGTAAAGAATTTCAAATGGTTACAAGGCAAGAAAGTAACTCAGATGTTAAGGTAACAAATAGAGGTGGAGAAAGATGTCAAAGTAATAATCCATGTTTCTTCTCAATGACATACTTCACTAATTAATCAATAATATTAATCAACAATAGGAGACAACAAATGGCGATCACTAAGAAAACTGAAATTGGTCAAATCGAGATAGTAGGAGAATTTAAAGCGGTTCAAGTTAGAACTGACACTATAATTCTTGAAGATGGCATCGAATTATCAAGACAGTATCATAGACATTTTTTGTTACCAGACGCAGATATATCATCTGAGAACGAACAAGTTCAAGGTGTATGCAACGCTGTCTGGACACAAGAAGTAAAAGATGCTTATGCAGCTCATAGAGCAGCGGAATTAGCAAAGCTTGAGCAAGAAGAAGCACAAGAAAATGGCTAAGAAGAAATCCGTTTCATCACTTACTCAACAAAGTTTGGGTATAAGACTTAGTTCACATGAACGTCTTTGTTCAGAGAGAATGGATAGCTTATTAAAATCAATTCAAAGATTAGAAAAAAAAGTAGATACACTTTCAGATAGTGTTTCAAAAGGCAAAGGCATAGTAGCAGTATTAGTATTCTTAGGAACTATCGCTGCAACTTGTATTGGTTATTTCAACATAAAATAGGAACTTAAATGACAATGATTAGAGAGCCAAGCGATTGGCAAGAGAATTGGTGTAACTTTAAACCAGATGAATTTAGATGTAGTTGTTGCAACAGATTAGAGATTGCATCTGAGCTTGTAGATATGCTTCAGACCGCCAGAGAAGCTCTAGGAGTGCCATTGACACTTACCTCGGCTTACAGATGTCCAGATCACAATAGTAAGGTTTCATCGACTGGAATTTCTGGACCACATACAACAGGATTTTCGGTTGATATACATGTCTCCAACTCTCAACATAGAAAACAATTAATATCTTATTTTGCTGACAAAGTTTCTGGATTAGGAATTGCTAAAACTTTTATCCATATAGATTTATTAAATGCGGATCATGGCTTTGATGCCAGACCTAACTGTTGGTTATATTCATAATGTGGTTTAGTGCTATTAAACTTGCTGTTAATGCTGGTTCTCATATTTATAAAAAGAAACAAGAAACTAAAATGCGTATGGCTGATGCTCAAGCAGCTCATGCAGAAAAAATGGCTAGAGGTGAACTTGAGTATTCTGGAAAATTATTAGAAGCAAGACAATCAGATTATAAAGATGAGGCAATTTTAATTATACTTACTTTGCCAATCCTAGTTTTAGCCTATGGAGTATTTTCAGAGGATGCGGAAGCTATGGATAAGATTAAAATATTCTTTGAACATTTTCAGTCATTGCCATCATGGTTTACTAATCTTTGGATTTTAGTTGTTGCCTCTGTTTATGGAATTAAAGGAACTCAGATATTTAAAGGTAAAAAGTAGTGGCAAGAAAGTTCAAGGATTTTGTCGTTAGAGACAAGCCTAAAAAAAGAGGACCTGGACAACATAAAAAATCAAAAAATAAATCAGAAAAACGACAACAAAAAAATACTAGATACAAAGGACAAGGAAGATGAGAACTCTATTAAAAATCATTGTAAGGCTGCGTATGGCTTATGCTGATATTAGAGGTCATCATGGCAAGAGATGGAACTATGAGCCATCTAAACATTATTTAAGAGGTAAGAATAGATGAAGGATCAAGTATCAGTATCTGATAAAACTAGATTGAATATACCTATTGCTAACTTTGTTGTTATCATCTCTATAATTATTTCATCAGTATATGGTTTTAGTAATCTTCAAAACAGAATAACAAGCTTAGAAACTCAAGATCAATTAATGAGTTCAGACCTACTAAAAAAGGCTGAACAAACTCCAAAAAATTTAGAGATTTTTATGCTGATTGAGGAGCTGTTTAAACAGACAGATAAACAACAAGAAAGTATAGACCAAAATATTCACACACAAATTAAACTAGATCATCTTGAAGAGCAGCTTTCTAAAGCTCTTAAAGATATTGAAAAACTTAAAGACAAGGTAAGAGAAAATGGAAATAGTCATAGCTCTAATGATGTATCTGGGTAATCCACCAGAATTAAAAGAACATTTACTTATGCCTAACTTTAAGACTTGTTTATCAAAAAAACGAATTGCAACCAGGAACTCTAATGCTGACTATAAATGCAGCAAAGTAAAAGCTGTTGTTAAAGATGGCAAAATTATCAGCATCTCAAGTTTAAATTAAATCAAATAAAAATGCGAAAAAGCAGAAAGCTAGTAATAGCTGTTAAGTGCGATTATTGCGGAACTCAAACTGAAAGCTTTGTATGTGATGCTAAAGGTTTAAGATTTTGCAGATTACAAACTCCAGGCTATCCACCAGATAAAGATTGCCAGGCTCAACACACAAGGAATAAAAATGTACAAAAAAAAGAAAAAGACAAAAGCTTATTCTCACAAAAAGAAATCAGCTTTTAAAAAGAAAAAAAGATAAAATCTCCTTCCTCACCTATCCTATCGCTTAAAAAGTGAATCAAAATATAGTGAATTAACTATATAAGAAAATCCTAACTTATGTTATTAGAGTAGTTGACTGATTTGCAGTTTAAAGATTTAGTGAATTTTTTTTCACTATTTATTTTGACAGTCTTCTAGGATTGAATTAAAAGATCATATTTTAAAGTCATTCCTCGGTAGCTCAGTTGGTAGAGCAGTTGACTGTTAAAATGTCCTTTTTCCGCAACCAGTCGTAGTAAAACAAACAAACTATGAAAGGTTAAGCCAATGTTATTATTTTCCAAGACAATATCGGAAGATAATTTGTTCCTAGAAAACTATCACTATAATTCACTATTTCTAAATAGTGATACACTTACTGCTAGTTATATTAGAGCTAAATTATTCTTGGAAAGTTATCTCATGAAGCTATTAAATATATATGAGCAAACTATATAGAGTAACACCAAAAAATAATAAGTGGATAATTCAAAAAATTGACGACAGATCTACTGTATCTGCCAAGCCATTTATTAAAAAAACAGATGCTGAAAATGCTATGTATGCAATGATTGCATCTGAAGGAAAACAAGTAACATCAACACCTACTATTCTTACATTTAAGCAAGCTTTTAAAAAATTTGCTGATTGGAAAATGAGTTTATATTCTCCAGATGGAAGAGTTAGTGAGCATTCTCTAAAGAGATATGACCAGGAATATAGATTAAGAATTTCTAAATACATGGATGACCAAGTATCTTGTAAAGATTTTGGTATCACTCACATGGAAACTTACCTGGACAAGCTAAAAGCAGCTGGAGTTAGTTTTAAAGCAATGCGTAAATCTGTAAAAGATATTAAGCATTTTTTAAGAAGAGCTAATGCTGTTGGACAAGAGCCTAATCTATCTATGCTGACTTACAGTATTTACGATCATTTAGGTGTAGTTCCTCAAGATGATGACGAAATCTATACTAAAGAAATAGACATTAATATTTTAAGTGAAGAAAAAGTAGCTGCAATTATTAATGATTTATACGAAGGTATGAAACTTAAAGACCTGGATAAGACTAATACATTTGCAATATTTTGTATGTTGTATTTCTTTGGTTTAAGAGCATCTGAAGTATCTGGTATTAAAAAAGATTTTCATCCAAATCATTCATGTGTTGATATGGAAAATAACTTATTGAAAATCAGAGGTATCTACAAAGAAGGTAAATATATAAACAAAACTAAAAATAGAGGTAGCAAAAGAGACATTGAAATAGATGTTGATG
>CAACVD010000772.1_pt1 | contig 15516 bp, 25 predicted proteins | sample 2381771 | NCBI WGS metagenome assembly CAACVD01 (sample SAMEA5211965, study PRJEB30684) | marine metagenome | biome: Marine; feature: Epipelagic; material: Water | collected 2015-10-15 | depth 15 m | reverse complement strand
TAAAAGCTCCACCGTTTAAAACTGTTGCAATTAAATCTTCACCAAAATTATCTAATGACCACTGTCTTGCTTCCAATGTTACATTTGATGTGGTAGAGGGTGTGCCCCATGTGCTTGATCCCCATGTATCTGTGCCCCAACCAAAAGCAGGAACAGACAACTCAGGACCGATACTAATTTGATATTTTGCATTACCTGAACCACCTCCTCCAGATGTTGATCCAGAGGCAGCACTGTCTGCTGTAACAACATAGGCATTGTTATTCGCAATAGAAGTAATCTCAAACTCCTTGTTCATATCCAATCCATCAATTGTAGAAAAAGAATCAAAGGTTACGAAATCACCTGCTTGCGCACCATGAGCGGTGTCTGTTACAACAACAGATGTCGTTGCATTTGTAGTAAAAGGATTTGTAAGAGCCTGTGTTTCTCTTATGGGTGTAATATCATAAGCCAGTCCCTCTTCAATAACGTAAAGCTTTCTATCTGTGCCTATCGCATCATATCGTGTGCCATCTAGGGCTACCCAAGCATGTTGATCACGAGCGACACCTACCAAAGTGGTGGAGATAAATTTCTCCCATCCTTTGATTTTTTGTGGCAATCCTTGAAAAAAGCGTACATTATCACCGTCTGTCCACTTGCCTTCGCCTGTGTAGTCGGTTACTTCTTTATTGATGCCTGGTGCTGGTCTAAAATTAACTAATGGCATAGAGGGTAATATACTATAAAAATATAATAGATAAATAGGTTATTTAAACCCTAAAAACTAGAGTGTTTGCATAGATATGAATAGGGTTATCATTTGAATATGACTCTTTTACTTTTTTAATGGGTTCAACAACCTGTTCTATGCAGGTAGCATCGTGACTCATAAAATAACCTCCTTTTTTAATTTTTGAATAATAAGCCATTGCTTCCCTATATGTTTGTTCTTCCGTCATCATAGCGTCAAAAAAGATAAAATCTAAATCCTCGTTCTTTATTTTTTTCACTGCGGTCATAGATTCTTCTTTAATAATTTCAACTTTTTCACTTTGACCTGAGTATTTAATGTAGTTTCTTGTTATAAATTCATTAACCTTTTGATAACATTCAGGTACGTGGTACGCCGCTAAACCATCAGGGGAGCTTTTTAAATAATCAGAATAAGGTTCCCAATTATCTACAATATATAACTTTTTTATCGAGCAGTTATGAAGTATCGTCATAGCACTCTCACCTTTTAAAGTACCTAATTCTAGTCCAATTAAATTAGAACCTATAAGGTTTATAGCCTGAATAAGTAGAGCAATGTCTGTTGTAGTATTATCTTTAAAGTTGTAATTAAAATGTTGTTTGCTCATATTAGATGCCACTATCTAGTAAATACCTCATTACCCATAACAAGCATGTCTGCTTGACTTGAATCAAATATACTTTTAGCGTCTTTTTTTGAACCTGCTATAGGTTTACCAGGCAAATTAAGAGAGGTATTTAATAATACAGAAACTCCTGTTAATTTTTTAAATTCTTCTAACAAACTATAGAAAACTTCATGATTGGAGTCGACTGTCTGGATTCTACAAGTTCCGTCAAAATGAGTTATTGGTTTAAATTTAATCTCATCTTTTACTTGAGCTTGATAAAGCATATAAGGGCTCTCCCATTCCAAATCAAAATACTTTCTATAGTCGTCTTTAAGAACACTTGCTCCATATGGTCGATACCACGCTCTCTTTTTTACTTTGGTATTAACTTGTTCTTTCATGTCACTAATCATCGGATTGGCTAATATTGATCTATTACCAAGTGCTCTTGGACCTATTTCACCATTACCTTGAAACCATAATACTATTTTACCTTGAGCTAAATACTCTGCTGCTTTTACAATAGTGTCTTTTTGAGGAAAACCAGGATGTTCATCAGTTTGTATAAAAGGAAAGTTTTTAATTTTTGGCAAGTCCAACCCCTTTATTTTAGATAAGCAATTTATCAATCCTAATGATATACCACCATCATACCCGTGTGGTGTAATAACAATGTTTGGAAAGTGTTTTTTAAAATGCGTATTTAAAATAATACTTTGTGATACTCCTCCTGTAAAAAGAAATTTATCTTGTTCTGAAAAAAACTTTTTAGCGTATTTTAAATGATTAACTTTAGATATCTCATGCACTGTTTTTACGTAATCACATACAACCTCAGACTCAATATTTGATCGTCTGTGCTCGACAAGGTATTTTATAAACCTGTAATATATATTAGACTTATTCAAGGGGTAATCTTTATACTTGTGAAAATATTTTTCATTTGTTTTTCCTAAAGAATCTAAAGCCATAATATGTCCTGCGTTCCGGTCATCTCCCGTTTGTTGATAAGCACATTCTGCTAAACACTCTCCCAAAGAATATCCATCTTCAGGATCCTTTAATGTATCAACTACTTTGTTGTTTTTTATAATACTTGAATATCTCAAACTATTTGAATGTCCATCTAACACCCAACTTTTTTCTGTTTCAAAATGAGAAAGGTGATGAGCGTAATGATGATCTACAAAATAAGCTTCATTACATATATCACTTAAATAATCTATTTTGTTATATTTATCTTCAGACGCTTGAAGCCAGTGAGTAGCATCCCCTATTGCAATAGCTTCTATAAGTTTACTGTCTGTGTTGGTTTGTTTTAAAAAGTTCTCAACAATTTGTTTGTGAGTCATTTCTTTTGGCGGAGAAAATCTTTTTATTTGTGTTTCTCTTTCGTATTTGTAGTATTTAAATTTTTTACCATCATACACAGATAAATTAGCATCATGTGGTCCTACATGAATCCCAAGTAAAATTTTATTTTTTAGCAACTAGAGAACCAACATGACCTTTATAAGCTCGATTACCAAAGTGTGTTAAAGGCATCGCTAAATCAGCCCAAATTTGTCCGCCACACTCTTGCCATAATCTTGAGAAATAATAGTCTTCAGATAAATATCTTATTTGATTTTTAGTTTTATAAGGACCCACAGCAAACAGGTCATAACAGTTGTCAGATTTATAATAACCACCATTTACTATTTGATCTGATTCATATTTTCTTTCAGGAAACTTTTTAAACATGGTTCTAAATACTTCTCGTTTTACAAGCATCATTCCTGTTGCAGCTTCATTAACAGGGAAGAAACCATTCTCACCTTTAAGATTTAGTGGGTCATCAAAATTAACATTATAGCCTAAAGCTTTTGCTTCAAGTTCATCTTCTTGTGCATTTGGGTTTTGTTTTAATGTTTCTTTAATTTTGTCAAAATAAATGTGTTTTCTTGGATAAATACCACAAACAATATCTTTGTCTGCACAAAGTAAACGCTCAATATTTTTCCAAGTAAAACCTATGTCAGCATCTATAAATAGTAAATGTGTTGCAACAAAGTCTTGTTGATCCATCATCATAGAAACAATGGTGTTACGGGCTCTAGTGATTAAGCTTTCATTACCCATTGTTTGAATTCTCATCCCTATTTTATTAGCTTGAGTCCAAGACTGTAGTTCTAGTAAACCATGTAAAGTAGCCTCTGTGAGCATCCCGCCATACATAGGCATACCTAAAAATATTCTAAAATTTTTGTCTTTAAGTTCTTCTGGTTTTATCATTGTTTCTCCTTACCAATTATTTTTTGAAAATTATCAATAACTGTGTTTACATTAAATCTCATTATTTTTGGTGTATTTGTTGTAAGATTTATATTTTTCTTATAAGAAAATCTTTCTTTTACGTTATCATCATTCCAAAGAACTACTCCTTTTGATTGACAAAACTTATTAGATGACATGTGATTTAATGAACTGTCAATTCCAATAAAACCAACAGCGTGCTTAATAAGATAAGCGTAATTCATATAATTTAAACTCATGTCTATTTTACAAGTATTATCAAAAAAATTTTTTAAAGAGAAAACATTAAGAACATTAAGTTTTAAATCAAAGTTTAGAATATCTATTATTTGTTGAGATTGTTTTTTATTTAAGGATCTTGATCCTACAAAATCTGTTTCCATATGAGATTCATCGCTACCAACAAATTGCACCATTACAAAATTTTGTAGTTGATTCAACAAAGATTGCATATTTTTATCATCTTCTTCAGTAAAATATATTTCGCTATATAAATCATTAAGATCTTCAAGACCTAAAAGTTTTCTAAAACTATTGGTTAAATGTATTTTATTTTTTAAAAAATGAGAACTATATGCGTCTAAAAGATATACATCATCAAATTTATTTAAAAATTCTGTATTATCTCTCCAAGCACATAAATCATAATGATATGCAAAATTTACGTTTGGGTGATTAGTAAAAATTTTAGGCCAGGTAGACATGATCGTAACATCATTGAGTTGATTTAGACAACTTGTAAAACAAATATTTTTACCAATACCTCCATCTAAAACATAGAGATTTTTTTTCATTCACCTAACATTTTTCTCTTATCATATTTGTAATCTTTATATTCACCCTCTTGATCCACATAATGTAAAAACACTGTTATAAAATTGTCATGCTCACAAATCTCTCTCCAATGTAATTTATCCATACCTTTAAAAATAAGTGCATTGTTTTTTAACATTGGAAATTTACCTTCTATTTTTAATCTTGTAAGTTTCCTGTTTTCATCAAAATACTTGTAATCAGAAGTTTCATCTTTTTCTCCTACAAATATTTCATAAGGAACATCTATTGGGTCAGATCCTAAACAAAGAGCGACTGTATATTCACAAGAAGGTCTATCTATGTGAATGGGTAAATCTGAACCTTTATCATAAATTCTAAAAAAAGAATATGTTGGCCATAATTTTTTGCCGACGTTTTGTTCTACTACGGGAGTGCTTAAATCCATTATTGTTTCCATTAAGTAATCACCGTGCTCTGTAACTAAAGAAGATGTTTGAGAGTCTAAAGTAAAATTTTTTTTATTAGAATATTTTATTAAGCAATAGCTATGACAAAGATTCAAAAGTTGAGGAGGAAGAAAATCTTTAATAAATATTGGTTGCATTATATTACCCAACTTATAAGAGCGTAACGTGTGCCACTAATGACTTTATTCACTTGATGACGAAACATAAAGTTTGATGGAAAAATAACAGCATCTCCCTCGTTTTGAGGTAAATTATATTTATAACCATCAGGTAAATCAAAAACAAATTCTCCTCCTGTATAATCATTATTTAAACATATAGATATTGACAAATGTCTTTGACTAGCCTGTGGTCCGAAATCAACGTGAAAATTGTACCCCGCTTTATACTCATTTGTTTCGTATTTTAACAAATCTAACTGTGATATATTTTGAGGATCTACTTTATGAATTTCTTTATAATGTTTAATACAATCAAATATTTTTTCTCTTACTGCATTAAAACATAGTTTTTCACCAAAAGTTTTTGTTTCAATAATATCTCTGGATAAACAGTTTCTAATATTTTTGTTCATACCCCCGACAGTAGAGGCATCCTCATAGTTATTATCAAAATATTGAATAATCTTTTTGCAAAGAGGAGTCGGTATGATCTTCTTTACTTCTAAAATATAATCTTTCACTTTTAGAAAGTAATACTATGCCCTGATAAGTAATTTGTTCTTGCAGTAGCTCCTGCTGATTGTCCTGCTGAAACAGCAGAAGAGTCATCAGTTTCTGAATATGCGTTTGAATCTGCATCATAAGCAGTGCGATAAGCAGCGGCATATTTATCTTCGGCTTCTGCTCTTATGACAACATTTGTTACCCATGAGGGTAGTGATGTAATTGAAAGATTATCTCTTGAATCAGTATACTCAATGTGACCTGTATTAGTGGTTGCATCCCATTGTAAAGCATGTATTTCAGAATTAATCTCAGTATGAGACCTTAGATTCAAATACACTTTACCATCAAGGTAGACATCAGATTCAGTGTTACCTGTACCTTTTGCAGGTCCGTCTCCATCTAATGGTCCGCCCGCATCGAAAATTATAGTAATCCTACTATTTACTGTTGTGTTGTTTACGGTTGTTGCCATCTTTTTTTACCTTTTTTCCTTTATTTACTTTTACCTTATTATTGCTTAATTGTCTAATAGTTTCATCTTCAAAACTTTCATCTTTAGTATCAATAGCTCTTTGATGATTTCCTATTTTTGCAAAAATTGAGGTGATATTTTTCATCTCTGCTCTTGTTTTTGGACTAGCTGCTAAGATATTATTCATTACGTTTTGACCCTTAATCATTTCGTTTCTAAAAGACTCTGTAGCAGCTTTAGTTCCTAAAATTTGTTGTGAATTTTCAACTAATAACAAAGGAATCCATGCTATAGAACATCCCCATTCTTGAACGTCTGCTCCTGTTTGAGGGTTTTTACCTTGAAGCATATTGTACCAAACACATTGATGCTTAATACATTTTTTATTTAATAACGGACATTTACCGTCTGGATCAAATATTGGCACTAGTCTTTAGCCGCTACAATTACGTTTGCAAATTTCAAATCCATACTAGGAATTGAAAGAGGAGTATCTGCTGTGGTAGCACCAGTTAAAGATGAACTTGAAACACTGAATGGGTGAGTGTGAGATCCACCACCACCAGTATTACTTGTTTCAAAGTCTGAATTATAACCACCAGTAGCAGAACATCCCGCTGCTCTACCTCCAGATGGGTTATCTCTGTCTGGATTAGCACCACAGTGACAGTGAGAGGCAATTGTTGGTACAGATAGAGTCGTTGCTCCTACTGAACCAGATACAGAAACAGATCCTGAAACAGGAATGCTTCCTGTTGTTAAAGTTCTGCTACCTCCAAAAGTTGTTTGAAAGGTATCACTACCACCTGTACCACCACCAGTTCCGACAACAACACGCATAGCTGCATTACCTAATGCAGTAGCCGTGTCTTGAGTCCATCCTGTTGGGGCAGACGCTTGATAAAAAATTTGTTTTGTTCCTGAAGGAAAAGGTTCAACTCCAGTTAAACCCGCACCACTACCTGTAAATAAAGTAGCTTGAACTTGTCCGTTAGCTCTTATTGTAACATTTTCTGTGTTAAGAGCTTTACCAGTTGCAATTGTAACATCATCATTAAAAGTTGTAGCGCCTTTTACACCTAGTGTTCCTAGTGAACCAGCAAAAATGTCAACAACCCTATTATCGTTTGTAATATACATAATTGTATGAGCACCCTGTGTAATTGCGACAGCGTTGCCTGAATGACCAGTAGGTGCAATTGAAAGAGTTTGAGAGCCTGATGTATTGTTAAAAAATATGTAATTATTTTCTACTGCGGGAACAAAAACTTTTATATCCCCTGTAAGAGCTCCAGTGAGCTCTATAACTTTATTTGATGATTCTGCTGCTGGATCTGCGTTCGCAGTTGTAAGAGTAACGTCAGCAGAGCCTGCTACAGATTTAGATATGTACCCACCTGCAAAAGCGTCTAATACGTTAAGATTGTTGTTGGTATTAGTTCCCCATGTATTGGCATTAGCGCCAGTTTCCATGAGCTCTAATTTGAGTCTATCTGAATATGTACTTGCCATGTTTAAACCTCTCTAAAATATATCCTTTTTTGTTATCCAAGCAACACTTTTTATGCTGCATTTACCTCTGTCCAAGTGTTACTTGCTCCTGTTACCACATTCGCCCAAGGTGTAGCAAATGGGTTACCTGTCACTATTGATAAGTCAAGTCCTGTTACGTTTACTAAAGCGCTTGCTTCAACCGTTTCTGTACCTGTTGCGAAAGATAAAGCAACAGTAGAAACGCTAACAATTACACCTGTTCCACCCGTAGCGGTTGCAGTGCCAGCAGAGAAACTTGACGCTAATCCAGTAGGCTCAACAAGAGCATCTGCTTCTACAGTGGCTGTTCCTAGAGTGGTGGTTGCAGTGACTGCTGTTGGATCTACCTGTGTAAAGATATCAATGGTAGGAGTTCCGATAGCAAAATCTAACTGATCAGAAGGTGCTACAACAGCAACACTACCTTCACCAGAAACCGTAACTCCAGATAAAGCTGCTCCTATTGTCAGAGCAGTTGGTTCAATTAAAGCAGTTCCTGTTTCAGTTGTGTCACCCAAGGCACTTGTCATTGCAAGACCAGTGACAGAAACTATGACACCTGTCCCTGTTTCAACTGTAGGTGTACCTAAGTTCGTAGACATCGTCACACTTGTGACGTTAGTAATAAATTCTATGTTCTCATTCCAAGTAAATGATCCCCAGGTCGATCTACCCCAACCTGCATCAACCGTTCCTGATGCAGTTTCATCACCTGTAGCAAAAGACATAAGAAGACTACCAGCTACAACGCCAGTGCCTTCTTGTACTGTAACTCCAGATAATTGTGTTTGAAAAGAAACGCCTGTTGGAAAGTAGACGTTTTCAGGTTCACCTATTGCGGTGCCTAAAGTGGAAGATACTTGTAATGAATCTAATGTGACTAAGCAATCAGCTTCGACAGTTTCTGTGCCTAAAGCTGTTGTAGTCGATAACCCAGTAACAGATACTGTGATCGAGCTTTGTTGGCCCCAAAAGCCTTCGCCCCAATTATTTTCACCCCAAGCATCTGCCATGGTAATGCTACCTTATATTAAGATAATCTTAATATAGCACTTGAAGCATCATTGGTTGGGAATGCGATTGTGAATGTACCGTTTGTTGATGTTTTTACACTTCCAAAATCAAGAACTGCAATAGCTGCGTTTGTATTAGCTGATGATCTATTATAGATCAAAGCTGCTTGAGCAGATATTGTTGCTGATGTAAAACTTGCGTTTGCAAAATCAACAAATGCTGTTGAAGCTGTTGCGCTTGTTGCTGTTAAGCCAATAGTTGCACCTGTTAAAGTTGCACCACCTGCTGCGTATGTTCCTGATGCACCTACTTCGTTTGTTGCTGAGTAGGCTGTTGTGTTTCCATTTAAAGTTGCAGAGCTTGTGTAGAGAGCAAGATTGATTGTATCATTATCAATATCATGATCGCCCGCTAATAACTCTTGTTTAAATGAAGCACAGACTGCTTGATTTATTGCCATGTTTATTTACTCCTTATGGTGTTAGCGATTTCATCGGAATGCGTAACACACCATTTTGATACTCATCCCTACGTTTACGACCCATTTGCTCTTGTGCAAAATCTTGCAGAGCTACTTGGTACTTACCTTCGTATAATTGCATATCTTGTGGATTTTTCAAGTAAGAATAAGCTTCCGATAAAGTTCCATAAAGCAAAACTTCAGGTGCATTGTTAGATAAAAAGGTTGTAGTAGATGTAGTTCCAGATCCATTACCTAGTCTTTCTGGAGTTTCATCATACCACATTTCAACGGTGTAAGCAGTGTTCGGAGTTGGAGCTACAATTAAAGTAGTTGCATCCCAATTTCCCCAATACTTTGGCTTACCTGTAAAATTTGTATCTGTCGTAGATCTCTCTACAGAATATTCATCCATAAAAGTAGCATCTCTTTGTTGCAACCAAGTTCTAGTTCCATCAGTTTCCACTAATTGTAATCCCCTAGCAAATCTAAATCCACCTTCAGGTCCTGATACATCTAAAAAAGCATTGTTGGCTTCAAAGGTTGTAGTCGCATATCTTCTTTGATCATCAGAGTCTAGTTGTCTAGCTACTTTATTTTCTATGTTAGTCAAAAAAACATTAATAACAGAATTAGACAAGACATCACTAGTAACCTCTGTATAGTTTCTTACATTATCTAAAAGTTCAGAATAATTCATGATATCTCCACAGTCACTTTACCAACACTTGATCCGATAATCAATGCTCTACTTTGTTTGGCCGGTTGCATTCCATCAGACTCAAAAGCTGAGTCACCAGGTGCTCCTGCAAAAACTGTTGTTGGTTCTTCTCTAGCGGGTCTTGTGAAAGGAAGTGCCTGAGCATCTGCTGCATGATAGGAAGGATCTAATTGAGGATGTTTAGGTTCATAACATTCCGGGCAAACTTCTAAACCATTCCATTCTTTTTTTAGTTCTAAAAATTTATACTGTTGACCACATCGATCACAGATTGCTAAAGCATATTTACCAGAAGCAAATACTGCCATGTTATGATCCTACATAATAATTTTGAGGAGTTAAATGAATAGAGGCTCGTTGACCATCTTCTGTTAAAGCTCTTTGCAGTTCATCCTCATAATAAAGTTTCAACGCTTGAGTCATTTGAGGGTTCTTCTTTTGTGATAAATAAAAAGCTAGTCCTGACACCATGCAAGGAAGAAATCTAAAAGGAGCGTCAGGCTGATTTGTATAAGCTCCGGCGTCCTCTATTCTTCCAATATAATTATAGTTGATCTGCGTATCAGTAGTGTCAGGTGTTTGATAAAGATTAATTTGTACGTTGGATAGATTTCTTTCTACGTAATATTGTGTGGGTTGACCTTGAGAAAATTTATTCGGAATAGCTTGATATTCAGATCTTGAAATTTTTGTCATGGTCGTATCAGTTGTTGTTCCACCAGAAACTTGTCTAAAAGTCATTTCCAATACATCACTTGCATCTGCTGGAGCTGTATAGGTAGTCGTTCCTGCTGCCAAATTTGTAGTTTGATTTTCTACTTTCCACAAATGAATACCTCTGTTCATCCACTCTTGAAACAAAATATTGAGACTTCTTCTAGCTGATTTTAAATCATAACCAGATCTAGTTTGTACACCGCATCTCTCGTATGCGTCTTCAACTATATCATCTATATCTAAATTAAAAGTGGTTGTTCCAGAGGTAGCCATTTAATTACTTCTTTTTTGCCATGCCGCCGCCACGTTTCTTCATCATACCGCCGCCACGTTTCTTCATTACACCTGATGATGCCATTGCTTTTCTAGGAGACATTTTTGCATCTCCGCCCATAGCCATTTTCTTCATCATGCCACCACCTCTTTTTTTGATTACTTGCTTTTTCTTCATCATGGTAATTACCTCTTTTTGTTTAATTGTTCATACGTACGTTGCCTTTCAGCTACTACTTCTTCGTAGTATTCCTTAGGCCATTTCTCATAATAACCTATCTTGTGTAGTTTGCAACTTGCTTCATATAGCTGTTTAAATTTTTGTATTAACATCATGGAATACTGTAATTCCGAATGTTCCACAGGTTCTTCTGTAGGGTCACATAAAAAGGCCTCACTATCAGGATCGGCCGGAGTCTCAGGATGAAAGCCCATAAAATAAACATCTCTTTTATTATAGGTTCTATTATAAAAATCTATCTTATCTTGAAATTGCTCTGGCGTGTATTGCTCAAAAAAAGGATCACAGTAAATTATAATATCATGTTGTTTTTTATTCCAAGATTTAATGACTGAAGTTAATTGTTTTTCGTATTTAGATTTGTCCATACGAACTTCTATTCGTACTTTTTTATCTTTTCTCCACTTAGCTGCAAAAGGACATGCAGGAAAACCGATGTGCTTGTTCATTGGTTCTAAGACTGTCTTAGACCAATTCACTACATCAGCTTTTATTTTTTCGGCCTGCTTTTTTCTTGACAATTGTTTTAACCATTGAGGGCTTAGGTCCTGTGTTACCTGCTTTTTGTTTTCTACTAACAGCAGATTTTTTTTGACCTTTTGACATGGCTCTTGCTTTTGCTATGGGGACACACTTGGGATAATTTTTTCTTTTTTCTCCTCCACTGCGACCACATTTAGGATAGGAACCATCAGATTTTTTATTGGCTATGTCTACCCAATTTTCTTTTACCCAAGCTCTAAGTCCTTTTTTTGCCATGTTGTTTCCTTATACTATCTTTACCTTTTTTGAAAATATTAGCAACTTCACTTTTGCCCATTACTTTTGCTCTTTGTTCCCCGACAGTAAGAATTTGAATTTTTCTCGCAAAAGGTTTTTTAACTTTTCGCACTTTCGCAACTGTTTTTCTTGCGTCAGTCGGAGTAGCAAATTTAATACTAACAGTGTCTTTTGGATTTTCATCTGTATATAATCTTCTACCCGAACCCTTTGGTTTTTTTCCTGTTCCTTTTTTAGGGTCCTTCTTTTCCATTACATACGTTTGGTGACTTTTCTTCTATCTTTCATGACACCACCACAACCTTTAGCAACGCCACCTTGACCATAACTAGATATCATTTTTCTATCTTGAGAAACTTTGTTAATCATTCCTCCATCTGCTTTTTTCTTTGGTTTCTTTTTTCCACCCGGAGTAACTTTTCCACTACAAACTGCACTAGCGTACATATTTGCATATGCGCTGGGATAGACTTTGAATTTTCGCTTAGCGGCCGCTTTTCCTCTTGCACATAATTTACCCATCTTGTTTTTCCTCGTGTTCACATACTGCACACTCACACATACAAGTTTCCTCGCAGTGACAAGTACATCCACATTTTACACATTGCTCCATCATTGATTCGCATTTCATGCAAAGCTTATCACAGCCCTCACACATTTATTTTACTCTACCACCTTTTTTCATATAACCCATCTTATTTCTTACTTTAGTTGGTAATTTAGCCAACCCTGGATTTTTCTTTTTGTCTACTTTTTTTAACTTTTTCTTCATTTTTTTACTCCCTGTGGATACTTCTTTTTGCATTTGTGCTCTTGAAATGGCCATTAATAATCCATTGTCTTGATTAGAAACTCTTCAATCCATTGAGTTCTATCATCAAGCATCAATAATCTATCTTTGATAATAGCAATATCCTGTTGCATTTTTGCAACAGTGTCTGCTTTCTTTTCGACTGCGTTTAATCTTTCAGACCACATACCCCAAGTCATAGCTATAGTAGCTACTAAAACTACGTATGGGAGGATTGTTTTTAGGTCTAGTTTCATTTTGTTTTTGCACTCATACCAGATAAAGGGTTACTTAAAGCCTTATCTACGCTTAACTTTAACTCATCCTCAATTAATTTCAACTCATCAAATATCTCTCTTGTATCTTCTTTTTGTCTATCTTCCACGTCATTCACAATTTCAGTTATGTGTCGAATATCATCAGCTTGTTGACGTAAATCCGCCTTCATATCTGAGCGCATGTCCCTAGCCACATCTGATATTATGGTTATTTCGTCTAAAATCATATCTAGTTCTGATTTAATCACAGCAATCTCCTCGTCATAATGAGAGAGGTCCGGGGCAGTATACTCTAAAACTTTAGCAGTTAGGTCTTGATAATTTTTCCAAAATTCAAAAACTGCCCAAGCACCTGATCCAAGTGCACCTAAAAGGGTAAGGATAGCGAAAACCTTTCCTCCAGATACCTTCATTCCAGCGTACTCAATACTGGGCATCTATCATCTCCTGAATCGTATTATCTTGTGCCATGTTAAATAACATACCATACTGATCTTCTATTGTAACAGATAAATAGTCATTAATGTTTGAATCGGTCAATGTTTTTAATGCATAGTTATTAAACTGTTGTGTATCTGCTAACTGAGTCATCACTGCTAATTTAATATTATTAAGAGCTATTTGATCACCCATATCAGCTACCTTTGCCATAATTTTTTGAGCAACTCGTTCTTTAGTTTCTGTCGGCTTGGAATCTTCTTGCTTTGTTTCTTCCTCTGCCTCCACAGTGGGTTCTTCAACAGGTTCGCTATCGGGTTCGACTTCTGTAGTTTCGACTTCAACATCCAACTCTTCTACCATTTCTTCCATATCAATTTCAATAGTTTCTACCTCGACCTCTAAATCATCTTCAAAAGTTGTCATTTCAATTTCGAAATCCCCTGTGTCAGCCTCTACTATTTCAATCTCAAAAGATACGACATCGCCATCAAAGTTTTCAAACTCCATTTCAAAACTTGTGTCTAAATCAACGACAACATCATCAAAAACTATTTCTGGTGGAGGAGGCACATACTCAGAACTATAAACATATTCATCAGTAGTTTTGATGGTTTCATATTCTACAACCGCTGTAATTGTATTAATAATTTCAGCTATTTGATTGTAAGTAATATTAAAAAAGATATCGCTAAAACCTGGTCCGTAATATCCTGAAGTAAAACCCCTGTCGATTCCATAAAGCTCTAAATCTGCTGAGTCGAAAGTAATAGCGGACACATCTTGATTATAAGAATAATCTTGAGAGCCTGTCCAATTCATAGCTGTGTAATTATGTGTGTAGTTTTTTACTAAAGTTCCACTAGAATAAAGGTTGACTGTTATCTTAAACTCATCTTTACAATCTCCCGTAGTATTTGCACAATTAGGCACAGTGCTATTTGAACTATGAGAATAAACAGTAGATCCATAATCTATTTCTTGAATATTATCATAACTAGATAAATCAATATCATAGACTCTTGAACCACCACCCTGTGTTTGATTACCTGTAGTAATTTCTGCACCTGTCATACCATAACTATTATTAGTCGTAGAAACGACGTTTATATTTGTGTCAGTATAAGAATCTACTAAATTTGATGTCGTGACTTCTTCTGTTACCTCGACAGTTTGATAACTGACATTTTCTACGTTTTCTAAAATTGTTTCAGTGTAAGTATAGGTATCTGTTGTTTCTAAAAAATCTCCTACCAGCTCAGTATAACTATCTGATAAGACAGATTGAACGGTAACACTTGTAACCACTCCTCCATTAGGACCAGTATCTCCAACATTGTACTGCTGCTCGTAAGCCCTAGAAGATGAGAAGCATAGTAAGAGCCATAAGACCAAAATCTTTAAGATCATCCCAATCTCCTTCTGGTTTTTCTTCTACTACTTTTGCTTGTACGTATTGAGGCTTGTATCTGCTGCCCTCGGGTATTTGATCTGGGTTTTCTTCCCAATATTTAGCTGCTTCCGCCCCAATGAAGCCTCGTGCAGGGCACGGGGTACCAGCATCGAGCATGCTATCCCAAACACGAGCATCTTGACAAAGTAATGCTACCGCCGACACTTTCATGCCGTAGGCGTACTGAGAACGAGATAGCTTTAAAATTTGACACAGCTCATCGTCTACTAAAATTCCTGTGGCTACTCCTAAGACGTTATTTTGTACACTGCCTCCAATACCAACTTTACATATGTCATTGTTGTTATTAATTATGGTTGGAGCGGAAGCCGTGCTTGGTGATTTATCAACAGTTGTAGTTCCTGTTACCGTCGACGACACGGTATTGGTAGTGTTTGCTTCAGCTTTTCTACTAAAGCCTACTGCTAAAACGAGAGATATCATGGCAATTGAACATAGCCACATAAACCAATCTTGTTTCATTTAACATCTCCAACGCTTACGTGCTTGACGTAATCTTGAATTGGGATCTTTTGCTGCTTTAGGAAATTTTTTCATTTGTCCTGCACTTCTAGCGCAGAACGATTTTCTTCTTTTTGCTGCTTTACTACCAGGTTTAACTTTACCTGTCACAGCAGTTTTTAATTTAGAACCAGGGTTTTCTCGTCTATAACGAGCGACACCTGCTTTGGTCATTCCCGCCCCACTTTTCGTGGAGCGGAAATATTTTTTTGTTTTTGGTGGCTGTTTGTCTGCCATTACGCAAATATACAGGTCAATGAAGTTACAT
>CAACVD010000771.1_pt1 | contig 15536 bp, 18 predicted proteins | sample 2381771 | NCBI WGS metagenome assembly CAACVD01 (sample SAMEA5211965, study PRJEB30684) | marine metagenome | biome: Marine; feature: Epipelagic; material: Water | collected 2015-10-15 | depth 15 m | reverse complement strand
TCTTGTGCATATGTTTCTACAGCATCCATGTATACACAGCCATTATAGTAACGAGCACCAGGATAACCTTCGGCGTACTTATTAGTAAAAACACTACCGCAAAGCTCTTTTACGGCTTCACTCGCAAAGTTTTCACTTGCTATCAGCTCTATTTGATTGCTCTGCCTACACTCTTCGTTAAAAAGAATTAGTTGTAATTTTTCATCTACCATTCAAGTTTACTCACGTTTCCTTCTTTGACAACCTCTATTTTTTCCAACAGAGGATGAGTCCAGCCGTGTGACACTACATAGGTATTTAAATCCTCTTGTAGTAATACTTCTACCATCTTTTCTCTACCACTCTCATCAAGAACATTTATGACTTCGTCCAAGAAAAGTATGTTAATTCTAGACTTTGATATGCTACTCATTAGTTTACGAATAGCTATAAGAGTTGCAGTATTTACTCTTGCAAGCTCTCCAGAAGAAAGTGCTAGAATATCTACAATGTTTTCATTATCAGTAATTTGCACATTTAACTTATCGTTTGATACAATAAACTCTAACGTAAACCTACCGTCGGATAGTTCTGCAAGATAACTATTTGCTAACTCTTCCAGTTCTTTTACTAGATTTTCAATTTTATATGCAAGAAGTCCGTTTGTACTAAATGCTTTCTTTAGAATCTCTAAGTTAGAGTCTAAGTCTTTTTGCTGATCTAAAACTTCCTGTGCTGCAGCTAGTTTTTCTATAAAACCATCTGTCTGGGCCTGAATTATTTCAATTCTAGTATTTCTCTTTGTAATTGCTTCATTTTGTGAAGCAATATTAGCTAGTTCTGCTTTTGCTGTTTTTAGTTTTGCACTTACTTCGTCTAACTTTTCTTGCAGCTCTTCTGCGTTAAGAAGGTTAGTGGGTAAAGTATTATCTATACTTCTGAAAAGGTCTTCCCACTCTTTCTGCGCATTAGATAAATTAGTTCTAGCAGCATTGTTTCTTTTTATCTGTCGTATAATATCTTCGTTATCTTCTTTCTTTGAAGCTAGAAACTCGAGAGTTTTTTTCTCGGCTCTGATTAACTCATTTTTAAACTCTGCATCTATATCTTGCTCGCAAGTAGGGCACTTATCACCTAGCTGCTCAAGCTTTTGCATCATATTATCAGATGCTCTTTTAGCACCTTCTACCTGTCCTATGATACTCTGATACTTGTCATAGGACTCTACCTGTGGAAGTGTTTCTAAAGAGGATTGTATTTTGTTAATATCTATCGCACTCAGCATTTCTTTATACTGATTATTTTTTAGAATTTTTTTATTTTTTTCGGAAATATTTTTAAGTTCTACTGAAAGAGAACGGAATGTCTTCTCATCTTCTTCCGTATCAATTTCTAAATTTAATAGTGGTAGTATATTGGTAGCCTCAAGTTTATTGTTTGATAACCATTTTTCAATAGTTGTAATTTCTGAGGATACCTCAATCATCTTATTTGAAGACTCTCGTGATGCTTCTTTAAATACTTCAAATAACTGAACGTACTCTTCCAGCCTTAACAGATCAATTAGAAACTTTTTCCTATTAGTATCCGTCGCGGTAAGAAACTGTAAACTAGCATTTGTATTTTGATAAACAAGCTGTGAAAAAGTCTTAAAGTCTACTCCCACTATCTCTTGTATACTTTTATATGTATTTGTAGCCGTATGGCTCGATATATCTTCTCCATCTTCTAGTAAAGCAACTTTTATGTTGTTTTTTCTATTTATACGAATTTGGTACTCTTTGCCAGACTTTTCAAACTCCAACTCAATATCATAGCCATCGTTTATATACCTATTTGGTATGTCTGCTTTCTTGATGCCTTTTGAGTTTTTATTATATAGCGCCTCCTCAATAATTAAGGGTATAGACGATTTGCCCATACCATTTGTACCAATTATTTGAGTGACAGTGTTGTCGTCTAGCTGTAGCTCATTGTCTGGGCCATAGCTAAAGCAATTACTCCACTTGAGCTTTTTGAGCGTAATCATTATATGTCCCCAAAATATTACTTATTTTCTCTTCTGGAAGCTCCAAAATATACTTTAGGTACTCTACCAGCTCTTCGTCTAAAGTCATATCCTTTTCAATAATTAAGGATGCTTCAGAATTTCTTTTTACAACTTTCTTGTCGAGTAACTCTGTGTTTTCCACCGAAGCTAATTCTTGTATATCTCCTTCTATCTCATAGATCGTGTGATGATAATTAGTAGGTATCATATCTGCTGGATTAGTTACTGTTTTTCTTAGTAACTGAGGCAGAGTAAAGGGCCACCAATCCCACGACCAATCTTTGGGATTGATAAGAAGGTAGCCTGTTTCAACCTCTTGTCTATGAAAAGAAGTAGTCATTGGGCTACCTGGATATACAATATTTCTTTGTGTATTACTATGTGCATGTAAGTCTCCTGCAAACACTACAGGAAAATCAGCAAAACGATCTAGGTCTACCTCTGGTTTTACATGAGGGGGAATCTCTCCTCTCACATGAGTAAATAGAGGTTGTTTTGTATCAAAATGCTCTATGCTATCTTTTCTGTGCAAGTCAGCATATGGCAATACTCCAAATCCTAAATCTTCATCAACATAAGAAATATCAACCACATTTACTAATGGGTTGATATCTCTTGATGCTTGTTTGAGTTGTGAAAAGAATGTTCTATTCTTACGAGTTGCTTCATGGTTACCGTCATATACTAGAGTGGGCTTCTTTACCTTTCGTATAAAAGAAAAGTATAGAGAAAGCTCCTCCATTGTAGGTATGCGATCAAACAAATCTCCTCCAATGATGTGCATGTCACAACTCTCTGATTGTTGATGCACTTGGTCAAAAAATTCGTTATATCTTTTGGTTGCCCACTCAACTGGGACATTCTTCTGTCCCAGTTTAATGTGCCAATCAGCCGTAAATAAAATCATGCAATCTTAAACTCGTCTTCAATAGTCTCATCAATTTCATCGCCCGCACTTTCACGAACACGATCTAGTAGCTCTTTCTGGGCATCTGGCGTTGGACGAGGCATAACTTCATCCATAGATTTGAGATCTGCAATCAAAGCAAGCTCATCTTCGCCTAGAGCACGCGGCTTGCACTTAAGAGCCTGTAGCTGATACTCTACGTTATAAGGCAGAGGACCCGTTTTTACTCGCTTAAACTGTACATCCCAGCCTGTTTCGGGATCTGTTGGATCTCCTAAATCTTCTGCGGCAGTAATAATCTGTTCCCACAGCTTTTTCTTGAGGTTTACAACCTTGACTTGACCATTATCAATACATTGAGTTGCATAGCTCCAGCCACACTTTAGGTCAGGATAGTACTCACGAACCCAGTCTTTTTCCATGTTGTTAAAAGACTCTTTATTACGATCAAAAGACAAACACTCCAGGGGAATGTTTTTGTCATTCTCGCCTTTAATCCAGTATACATAGCGAGCAAGAATGTCGCCTACTAATCGAAACTTGTTATCACCGTCTGTATACTGAAAAGAAGTGATATTTGATTTTTGTGCAGCACCTTTGTGCTGGTTGAATTTAATAGCCATTATTAATGTATCTCCTTTGGATTGACTTCTTCATATCGAAAATAAACTTTATCTTCATCTATTATGAGTAGCCTATTGTTTTCTATAATTTTTTCTGGATCTAATCCCGGCAACAAAATTACATCAAGAGACGGGTCTTGTGTCGAGATAAAATCCGCTGATGAACGCAGAGCGCACAAACTTATATACTGTGCAATTTCACGGTATTTGTACTTAAATGAATGGTATAGAAGAACGTCAGGATGTAGCATGAAACTAATCCCAGAAAAGTTTTTCTGCGAATATCTATAGATAGGATCATACTTGTTTTTAGGAATTTGTTTTTCAACAATCATCCTAAAAATTCGTACAATTTCTATCACGCTACCTTGCGATGCGTCATAGATTTTCGGCCAGTCATAAAAGAACATATATTATACTAAAAAATACCATAAATGTCAAGAACTATTTGGAGTTCAGACGTGTGCTCTTCCGATCTTTTACAGTTGTTTAATTGCATAGCCCTGCTTCATATAATGACCCATGCGATTGGAAGCCTACTTTCTAGCAGTGTTTCCTTTTAAGTGTATATCTACAATCACGGGGTCTCTCTTATTCTCCTCTTTTCGTATTACTCGTCCAATAAGTTGTGTGAGGAGAGGCTCATTATTGATAGGTGTACCAAGAATAAGACAACTTAAGTTATTTACCGAGATTCCTTCAGAGAAGATAGCTTGCGTACCAAATAGAATTTTCTTTTTTCCACTCCTGATTTCGGATATGTACGTTTCTCTGTCTTCATGCGAAACCTCACCCGTAACACATATTGCATCTTCTCCAGCCAGTTCGGCGCAGGCTTTCAAGAAATGCACTCTATCGCTCACTACCAGTACCTTATGGCCTTTTGCGGCGTAGGCGGCAGCAGTCAAAGCAACGGTGTGGCGATATTCTTCATTATTAGCTAGAGCAGTGACTCTATTAGCCCAAGGTATTCTGGCTCCATCCATAAACCTTATCTCTGAGTTCAAAATATGAACACTTGGAGGCATAAAGTTTTCTTTTGGTGGTTTGAATACATTGTGACCAAAGTAGTCTCGAAAGACTACATGCTTTCCATCTTTTCTTTCTATAGTTCCTGATAAACCTATCTTATATCGCGCATAGTTTGTATCTATAATTTTAGAAAACGTCGGAGACGAGACATGGTGCATCTCATCCAAGATAACTGTCCCAAATACTCGACGTATTTCTGGTATATTACGATAAAGAGTTTGAGTATTGCCAATAACCACAGGACCAGAAGTATCAAAGCTACCGCTTCCAATAATACTTGGTTTAATTCCATAGACTTTCTCTACCTCCTTTGCCCACTGATTACGCAAAGGAACTGTGTGGGTAACCACAAGTGTTTTTAGACCTAGCTTGCCTGCTATTGCAAGACCTGTAAAAGTCTTGCCCCAGCTGACCCAAGCGTTTACTATAGCATTATCATTCAAATCATCATAGACTGCTTTTTGGCTTTCTCGTAATTCAAACTTAAAATCTGGAAAGTCTGCTTTTATAACCTCTCTTTTGTCTACAATCTCATAGTCTTTCGGAATTAGGTCAACTCTACCCACAGGAATGCTAACCAAGCCAGATTTTATTCGTGACATATTTTTTATTACGAGAGGCGGGTCTTTAGGATTGTAAGACGGAATTGTATACGTTAGCTCTTTGCTGAGAAAGTCCTTATACTCGTCCGTTACTTCTAAGTAAATCCTATTACTTATTACTGCTTTCACAGACCCAAATCCGTTTTTGCAGTAATGTAATCTCTCACAAAATTACTGCGTACAATATCCTTTATTTCAAACTCTATTAGATCAAATTGATCCATAGCTTTGAGTATTCGTATAAATTCCTGCAAGCCATTTTTTCTGTAGATCTGCTTGTCGAAAGTCACCACAGAAAATAATTCTACAGTTTTCTCCTACCCGAGTTACTATAGAATCTAGCTCATGAAAAGACATATTCTGGCACTCATCTACGATTATAATTGCATCTTTAAGAGTAATTCCTCTTAAATATGATGTAGTCATAAAGTGTACTAGTGCTTTTGTTTTTAGTATCTCATAGGCATCTCCACGTTGGAATAGCTCTACTGCAATATCCTTATACGGTTCTTCATATACGGAGGCTTTTTCTTTTTCACTTCCAGGTAAAAAACCAATATCTCGAGTTGGAACCGCACTTCTTATGATAATAAGCTGTTTATAAATAAGCTGTTTATACAAGTTTTTTATCATATCATCAAATGCAAGATAGCAAGAGATAAATGTTTTTCCTGTACCCGCTACACCATGAAGAATCATGTTTTTTTCGCTTTCAAAAGCTAAAACTTGATTTCGTGTTAAAGGCTCTATATCATGTAGAGTCAGTCCAGAAGAATTTAGTGTTTTGTTTTTTCTGTTTGCCATAAATTTATACTTTTCTTCGAGTGTCAGCTTTTTTAGTTTCTGAGTACTCATACAGTAACCAAGGAATTTCTTTTACATGTAAAACTCCTGCCCAGCTAAGGCCGTCTTTAGGAGGGCGAGGAACTTTAAAAGGAAACGATACTCCATTTAACCACAAAACAGAAGCGACATCTTTTAATTCTATCTTTCTTATTTTGTAGTATTTTAAGGAACTCGATGTTGTTTTTTCATAGATAAATGGAGTTCCGACATTATCTATGAAAGTTTTGATTCTAGTTTGGCGAATTAGAGATATGGGAGCTGCGATAGACCCGCGCAAGGGATACAACTCTTTTACTGGAGTCTGTAAACGTCTCATGCCAAGAGTTTTTCCTGGCATATTTTTATCGTCTACTATTTGGTTATCAACATATAATAACCTGTCTTGCTCCTCCCAATTTGAAGAGGGAAGAGCAAATACAGGAAACTGTATATTACTGAGCTGTTTCCAGGTTATGACCATACATCTTCTCAAATTTACCCAAGGAGTAATCTTCATGTACATCAAAATCACAGCCAACAGGAGCACCTGGTATAGATACACCGCGATCGAGTTGAATAAACATTTTGAGGGCTCTACTGTACTGTTCAACTTCTTCGTCTGGAACTTCTGCAAGTATTGAGTCATGCACAAGTGCAAAGATACGAGATTTCATCTTTTCTACTCGTATATAGTCATTCATATCAATTGCACCTAGAAGATTAATATCTGAAGCAGGCGATTGTACCAAAAAATTAAGCCCAGACCGAATACTATGACTACGAATAGCAGCATCTTCAGATAATACGTTTGGAAGTCGTCGTTTCCGTCCAAAAAACGAATAAACGAACCCATTCTGTTCAATAAACTTTTGATTTGTCTCCAGCCACTTTTTAAGACGGTGAAAAGAGCCGAAATAATCATCAATAACTTCTTTAGCTTCTGATACACTGAATAATTTTCCTGAGTCTTTTGTAACTTGTTGACTGATCTTTGAAGGACCAGCCCCATACATAATACCAAATGTTACTGCTTTTGCAGCTTGTCTTTGAGTTCCGTAAAGCTCGGCAACATCTTCTACAGCACATGGTAGCTTGAACACTGTTTTAGCAATCGTACTATGAAAGTTTCCGCCGCTGCGGAATACATCCATAAGTGCTTCATCATCTGCAAGTTTTGCTGCAACATATACTTCTGCGGTAGTTAAGTCCATTGCAACAATTTTATTGCCGGGTGCTGCTTTGATACATCCTTTTACAATTGGATTGTCACGAGGCAGCTGCTGCATATTTAGCTTGCCAGAACTACTAAGTCGGCCGCTAGTAGTGCCATGAAGATTGAAATTAGTCCGAAGGCGAGAATCTCTATCAAGCTGCGGAATGATTTTATCAAGATATGTATTTTTGATCTTTGACTTTTGTCGGATGCTAAGTATGTGTTTTGGAACTTCATGTACTTCTCCAAGCTGTTGTAGTACTTCTGCATCTGTAGAGTTTGCTCCTGTTCCCGTCTTTTTGCCGGTAGGCTTGAGACCTATATAATCAAACAAAAGAGAACGCAGCTGTACAGTGCTGTTAGGATTAAACTGTTTGCCTTGTGCTTCTTCAAATCTTTTTATTTCAGGTACATCATACAAAGATTGAATAGCTTCATCAATATCATCTTGCATTAAGCCCTGAGAAATTAGGAGTCGTTGGCGATCAAATGGTACTCCATTGTCCTGTGCATCAATTAGAAAACGACAGCCAGGAATAAGAATATGATCATATACCCATTTAAGCTTTGGGTTTTCTTTAATTTTCTTGAATTTTTGGTAGAGCAGAAAAGTACACACTGCATCCATTGCTGCATATGTTTTCATTACGTCAAACGGAATCATATCCCATTGAAAACTTTCTTGGTTTAGTCCGTTTGCTCTTTTGTATTCTTGAATCCAATCATACATTGGTTTTTCATAATCACCAAATGCAGTAAACTTTAGGGAGAGCTGTTTGAGGCCATGTCCTCCAGGATTCTCGTCTATGAGGTAATGGAGCAACATGGTATCTTCAAATCGAGGAAACTCAAATCCAAAGTGATACTGAAAAAATGCCATATCAAACTTAGCGTTGTGGAAGATTACTCTGCGTTTTAGAAAAAGCTCATGCAGCATCTTTTCTATTTCATCATCAAAACACTCAGTATCAATATAGATACCGTTTTTTCCGTTATAGGACATAGAAATACCGATCATATGTCCATTTCGAGGGTACAAACCATTTGTTTCTGAGTCAAGAGCAATATAGTCACCACTATGTGCTAGCGCTCCTCGAATCCATTCTTTTGCTACTTCAGTATCCTGAGTGCCCATAGCAATGCTTTCATCAATAACAACATCCTCTATCTCACCATTGATGTAGGCAATAATATTTTTCTTGGAGTCTTCCCAGGTCTTGCGTGCTTCTGGCTTAAATGCAAGCATCGCAGGATTTATAACAGGCAGGAACTTTTCCTCCACTTTTTTCCCAGAGTACTCTGTAACTGAGTTTATTTTTGTAAAGTATTTTAGAGCATCACTTCCGACGAGTACAACCCAGTCATACTCATCGGTGTCAATTGAAATATCGCAATCTCGTTTTAGAACTTTTTTGAGTGTAGGATCAGAACAAAGTTGATACTGATCAAAGTCAAAGGCCCCATCAAACTCACGAGTAAAGTCTGTGCGGCTAGGTTTTGTTTCTACTAATGCAACTTTAGGCATATAATTTATTCTCCAGTTTTCTAACTTGGGTTTCGGTAAGTGCACCAGGATCTAAGTCTTTGAGATAGACATTCCTGGCTATGAGACCAACTTTCTCGCACATAACCTGTATATTTGTGGCACCTTTTTGGCCTGCCTCATCTCCATCAAGAAAGACAGCTACTCTACTGATTCCCTGCATTTGCAGCATACGTAGCTTATCTTCATTTATATTATTTGTGCCAAAACAGCACATTGCATTTTTAAGACCTTTATCATGTAAATTTATTACATCATAAATACCTTCAACAAGGATAATCTCTCCTAGCTTGGGAGATACCTGTGGAAAGAGCGGCAGCTTTGCACCAGGAGGGGTAAATTTATACTTAGGCTCCCCACCTGCAGTGTGTCTACCTTGAAAAGCTACTATCTTTCCAGATATATCTCGAATAGGAAAGTTTATTCTACTAATGTAGTCTCTTCCTGTATGCTCGAAAGCTTCAAACCTTTTATATGTTTTGGGTGAAATATTACGCCAATTTCCAACATAAGGCATATAGTTAGCTGGGAAAGTAAGTCCGATATTTTCTGCACGCTTTTCCTGTATTTTTCTTTTTACTACTTCTCGCTTCATTTGCATCATAGATGCTTTTTCACCGAAATGAACAAAGATACTGCCTTTATATCCGCACGAAAAGCAATTGAACCGACCATCTTGCATCATAGATGCTTTTTCACCGAAATGAACAAAGATACTACCTTTATATCCGCACGAAAAGCAGTTGAACCGACCATCAATCTGGTCGATTCTCATGCTTGGATTGCGGTCTTCGTGTTCAGGGTTAAGACATCTAACTACATAGTCTTTTCCCTTCTGTATAAAGTGTACCGATTTTTGCTCTAGTAGTTCTTGTACGTTCATTCGTAGTGAGGGTTTACCATTTTTTCTAGTCTCTTATCAACTAGTTTTTCTATATAATCAGGACTAAAACTAGCAGCACTTACAACTAAATGTATCATTGCTTGCACATCCGCTAGCTCTTCCATGAGATTGTTTCGATACTTACGATCCTCATCCATGCCATGACGTACTACTTTAGCACAGGCACGAGTAAGCTCACCACACTCCTCCATTGTTACTATCAGAGTTTTGTTTAGTGTCATCATATTATTTACCAATATTTTTTATTTCGTCATTTGGAACAACTTGGTATGCACCTTTGTTGTATGGAATACTTACAGTATACTTTTTACTTACTTCTTCTCTATATGAAGTATCCTCAATCTGCTTTGGCTCAAAGGGAAGAAATGGAGTAGACTTCATCTCTTTTTTCTTCTCTTCCCACCACGCAGGCGAAAACGAGTGCTTCTCTCTACTGAGAGGCACAAACTTCGCTTGTTTTTGTTTTCTTGTTTTCAATTTCTTTTTACGTCTACCAGAATAGGTATGATTCATGCTGCCGTGTATAATCAATACAATTCTCCGAAATGTGAACGTATATTATACAGGCTTTCAACAAAAATGTCAAGAAATATTTTTGTTACAGATCGTCAATGTCTTCGCCAGTTTTGTGCTCAGACTGTTCTCGTTCAGAAGGAGTCATTGCAGAGTCTGGACCAATTTTCATTGTTTCCCAATCGACAGTAGAAGTAAAAGAACGCATAGCGGCAGAACGCATTTTAGTACAGTTGAACGTGATGGCTGCATCCTCTTGGTCATAAGTTTCAAGAGCATAAGCAGCATCCGCTGCATCAAGTATACCTTTTGCAAAACGCGCTTCACCGCTTGCGTCAGTTTGATATGGAGTCACAACAGTACATTCGTACTCTTGCGCCATAGATTTGAGGGCTTTGCTCACCTCTATCTGCTCAGTCCAATCGTATTGTCCCATGCGGGAAGGTACTGCAGAGCGTTTGACCTGATTGATATAGTCAACAAGAACAACCGCGACATTAAGAGACTTCACTTTTTTGTCCATTTCTGCTTTGATTTTTGCAAGAGTCAAAGCTGGATCATAAATCACATCAACCTGTTGAGTCGGGAGAAGCTCACAGTTTGTTGTTAAATTATGATGAAATTTCTCAAAGTCACGGTGTTCGTTGTACTCCATCAATCTATCTTGGCCTTGCTGAAACCTATTGGCCCACCAGCCTGCTACTAGCTGCCACTCTGTCACGCTCAGATTCTTTGTCCGAAGTCGTGAAAAAGGTACACCAGTAGCGATAGAACATATGCGCTGAAGAATGGATCGACTATCCATTTCAATAGTGAAATACATAGCCGACTTGCCACTCTCAAACACACTATGAGCAATATTTGCACAAGTTAAAGATTTACCAGCCCCGCGACGACCCCCAATAAGAACCAAGTCTCTGGGAGAGAACTGAATCTCACGGTCGTAGTCTGCATTTAGACCAAGAGGCAGATATTTACCAATCTCAGTATCATCTTCAAATAAAGTTATGCGCTGCATACTTTCTTGAGGTTCTTGTAAATCGACTTTTTTCTCAACGTCGAGTACAATCTGATGTAAATGTGCAACTGACTCCTCTGCATCTTCAAAAGCTACAGAGTTGTCGATATACGTTTCAAGAGAGTCTAAAATCTCTTTCTGCGTATACTCATTTTTAAGGTACTGTAGAAGCATGAAAGCATCAGCTTCCACTTCTATACTCTCTATTGCAAAGAGCTTTTCTACTGTTGCAGTATCTCGTACCTCAAACTTGAGATCCTCGAAAGTGGGAAGTGAATGAAACTTTTCACAATGCTTATCCACAACATCAAAGATAGTGTGGTATTCATTAGGTAAATAGTCTTTGCGAACGGACGTCCAGGTCTCAAAGTCCTGCAGCGTCAACACCTGCTTGATTAAAGCACTCGCAATATTCAACACTTCCCCCGAAGATAGATGAGGCAGGGTACAAGGAGTAGCCTTGTCCAAGCATCCGGTTGAGGTCTTCTGTCACCAAAAGACCGTACCTCACAAAAAAATTAACCTGCTGCTTTTTCTTTTCGAGCAGCACCGTCATAGTCCTCTGCAACAAGGCCACGACGAGTAAGCATGGTTTTTACACCACGCGCAGTTTTGCCGATAGCTTCGGCAATCTCTTCAACGGTCATTGAAGAGAGATCACCCAGGTCTGCTAAAGGATCTTCTTTAGTAGAACCTTTGGTGTGCTCTTGGCGAGGAATAGCGTCAATATGACCAGAGCGCAGCAAGCTAAGAGCTTTACCACGAACACTGTTTACTTCTCGACCCAGAGCTTCAGCGATAGCTTCTACATAGGCTCCATCGTTGACCATTTCGATAAAGGTAACCTCTTCGTCTTCGCTGTAGGTACGTACTGCTTCTACTTTTGGAGCAGGCTTAACATGAGAGGTCAATTCCATAGAAAGAATCTTTCCTTGGATTTGCTTGGCGTCGAATGCGCCTCCCTCAAAGTTTTCAGCGATTTGAGCATAAGTATACTCACCGCTATTGTCTTGCACAAATGTTGCAAGAGTAGCTTCTTGTGCTTCAGAAAAAGCACGAGTGCTAGAAGCAGAGGCAAGCTCTACCTCGAATCCCATCTTTCGCAGTTTGCTAGAGATAGAACGAGTTGAAGTCTCAAGCTGCTCTGCTGCTTCTGCAACAGTTGCTTGAGAGATAGGTGACTCGTCACCTACAAATGATACGAGCTCTTCGGTTCGCTCGTCGGTCCACTTAGGCAGTGCCATAGTTTTCTCCTAAAAATTCAAGTAAATTTTCCACAATTGTTAGCCCATCATTTCGGGCTTTGATTGTCTTTTGTGACTCAATACCACTTTCATTGACCAATACAGTTACGTCTTTTGTGACACTACTTTTTACTGTGTAGCCGTGTTGTTCTAATGCTTTCGTAGCTTCAGCCTTCGTTTTGAAACTCTTTAGCTTACCAGTAATACATACCGTACCAGCAATATCTCTTTGCACTGGCTTCTCAAATATCATAGACTGAGGGAGGAAAAAAGGAAGTCCCCCGTCAAGATACTTAAGCAGACTCTCAGTAGCCGCTGGGCCAAGACCTGCTTTACTACAAACTTCCTCGTCGACTTCGTGAAGTCCATTACATATTTTGGAAAGTTTTTCAGTAGCTGTCCTACCGATCAAACGAATACTTAGTGCTGGTAATACCATATTTAGTGGTGCATTTCTAGAGTTTTGTATTTCTGCAAACAATTTCTCAGCTAACTTTCTTGACCCCAGAGATTCTCCAATATCATCTTGTGTAAGAAAATAAAGATCGCCAGGATTATTCAACTCAAGTTTTTCGATGGCAGCTGGGCCTAGACCTTTAATCTTCAAAGTCTTGGCAAAGTGCTCGATTTTCTTTTGTGATTGGCTACCACAATGGACATTGCGGCAGTAGAGGATATGATTCTCCCACTTCAGAAACTCACCACAACTAGGGCAAGTGCTGGGTGCAAGTATCTTCTCCACTAAAAGTACTCCTTTGAAATTGAACGTATATTATATATAAAATCAGGTTGTGTGTCAAGAACTATTTTTCGGTTGGTAGGTTTAATCCTACATTTTCAATGAAATTGTAGGTTTAATCAATACGTCGCAAAATTCGTGGTATAATTTCACCACTACGAATTACTTCAACGCTGCAGCCAACCTCAAGATTTAGTCCCCGAATATACTCGATATTATGCAGGGTAGCTCTTTCAACTACTGCATCACCAATTTTTATTGGTGATAGAATAGCTACAGGGCTTACGACCCCGCTCTTGCCAACCTGCCACTCCACCCCGAGTAGTTGAGTAACTACTCCTTTCTTTTGTTCTTTGAGAGCAAAGGCTCCACGAGGATGGTGTGCTGTATATCCCATCTTCTCAAACTCTTTGTAGTTATCTTTTCGATAAACTACTCCGTCTGTTGGGTATACTCCGTCTTGAACATTCCATACTGTGCCAAACCCTAGGAATAATAAGTTATTCATGGCACCTGTCCAGGTCGCACAAATAGCGGGCTCTGTATTATAAGCAATAAAATTAACTGCTCTTTCTTGAAACTCTTCATCACTTTTTAGATTAAGAGCACCCGCAGCGTAATTCCTTGAGTTAGGAATAGATGCAGGAGCAACCACCTCTCCAGTAATTTGAAGTGTCCAAGCAGTATCAGTAAGCCCAATAGTATTGGGAACCAGATGCTTTAGCTTACTTGTAACGTCTTTACCTACTTTACCATCGCCTCTTGTAAGTGCTTGTTTTAGCTCTCCTCCAACATAAAGAAGAGAGACAGCAGCTCCGTCTAGCTTGGGGCTATAGGCATACGTTAGTCGGTCAAAGTCAGGTAGGGTAGTAAACTTCTGTAATGAATACATCTGAAAATAATGAGGAATACCGTCCGTTACTTGGTAGCCCACACTATCTGTTCGATATACAGAAGCAAGGCGGTCAAACTCTTCATCAGAGATGACTGGGTTGCCTTCGTAGTATTTCTTAGCAGCGTTTTCTAAAAAGTCGCGCATAGTTTCCTCATTTATTTACAGTATATTATAGAGGATTTTATTATAAAAGTCAAGAATTATTTATAGATTTCATCAATAAAATCTTTGAAGTGCTCTTCCAGTATTTCTTTACTTTCTGCCAATGAAAGTATCTCTACTAGTCCAGAAAAAAGTTCTCGTGAGTTATCAAAGTCTAACTCCATTGCAATTCCATCGGCGGAGGGTAGCCACTCTTCATCAAAACCTAAGTAATACTTGCGAACATGCAAGTATTCAATTCCACGAAAAGAACTTACAGTTAGACGTATCTGTGTCTCTTTAACTTCATCATAGTGTATTATTTTTTCATACACAGGAGCTGCTTCATGTAACTCCATGCTACCTCCCATTTTTTAATATGGAAGCTAGAGGAACTACACTTGTAACGTGCTCTGGCTTGAGTAGTCTATATGAGTCTGTATCCCAACAAAAGAGCAAAAGAGTCCGGTCAGACTCTTTTGCCCGATTTTTCTTTGTTTGGATATAGGGGGTGCTAAAGTCAAGCGTACACACATTGTACTTTAGCTTTTTGGAGTTTTCGCTTCGATAGGTAATGATTGCATCACCATACTCAACTACTAGCTTTGCTAAATCCTCTTTTTTCATTTGGCTCCTTAGGTGGGTTAGCAAAATATTTTTTACTTTCCCAACTCAAAGGAGAAGAGCCTAGCTATTTACTTGAGTAATCACTCCAGCGAAATACTGTGCAGCTTTACCTGTCAGCTTTTCTACTATATCATTATCGATCTCTACGCCCGCATCTGTGAGAGCTGCAATCAAAGTTTCTTGTGCTGCTGCTTTTGAAACTCGACTACCACCACCGGAGGACTGGCTCGATCCACTTCCAGCTGCTGGTGTCTTTTTTACATACACACCCGCTTTGCTTAGAATCATTCGCACACCGTTTGCAGACTCTTCAAACTCATCTGCAATCTCTTTTACAACTTCCATTGAAGTTTCGGGAGTTGGGTTTGCTTCTTCGTATGCTGCAATAACAGCAGCTTTTTTGTCATCATCCCACGCCATTCTGCGTTTCCTTTTTGTTGTTGATCTGGATCCTGGACAACTGCCCAGGGTTTCTAGTTGTTGCTGATAAAATCGGTCGCCCATTGGTTTCCTTCATTTTGTGAATACTATTATAGGCGATTTTAACAATCATGTCAAGATTTATTTTTCTCAAGCCGTCTATAAAATGCAATATACTCGCTCCAAGGGTAATAGTCTCTTCGCAAGTAACACCAAAAACGTCCTATATATTTTTCACTCATCCGGTAATCCTATCCAATA
>CAACVD010000770.1_pt1 | contig 15539 bp, 34 predicted proteins | sample 2381771 | NCBI WGS metagenome assembly CAACVD01 (sample SAMEA5211965, study PRJEB30684) | marine metagenome | biome: Marine; feature: Epipelagic; material: Water | collected 2015-10-15 | depth 15 m | reverse complement strand
CCAAACATTATGCGTTATTTATATTGATTCTAAATAGTTATATCTGTATATAGAGTCCTGAGTTAATGAAAGCTGGACTAAGATTGAACTGTAAACCTATTAAGTTAGTTAGCCTAACCTTGTAGGTGGCCGTCATTATAGGTATACGTGAATTCTCTATCATAGTGCTAGGTAGATATCTGTTCATAAGCCTAGCGTTAACCTCGTCTAGATAAGCTTTGCTATAGTTGTCAGCAACCCCTAGCTGTATAGATAGCTGGCTGGTATCACTCTCTGACAGGTTAAAGCCAAACATTAGGTATTTACTGTAGTCTCCATAGCTGTTCTGCATTATACCCATAGTGAAGTGAAGTCCATTACTGCTCCTAGTTATAAGGAAGCCCTCAGAGCCTCCCTCAGAGCCTAGTCTAGAGTTATCGTATAGCGGATTACTAGAAAAGTGCTTAGTATGTACTGGTGTGTAGATGTGAGTACCCTCCCAGCTTTGAGCGTTAGCCTGTGTTCCTATCAACATAGCTCCTAGAAATGCTAATCCTACTAGGAGCGTCGCTATTATGTTCTTTATAGTTTCCATCTTACTTAGTTAGTTCCTCTATGATGTTAGCTTGGCTACCAATGTGATTATTTAAGACGTACACAGTGTCTAGCTTGTCGCTCATAAGTATAACCTCAACCTCATACTGACCCTCTCTAGTGTAAACTGTTACCTCGTGCCCTAGAGCCCCGAATGTTCTGTCGTAAGAGAGACCCTCATAACTATTGCTTAGAGCGTGGTCTATATGTTCTTTGATTATTAAGATGTCTGCGATGTTTTCGAAATTGTTCATTTTATTTGTTTTTGTTGATACAAATATAAGACATATTTATATACTACCAAACTTTTTAGAAACTTTTTTTAAAAAACTTTACTTTTAACCTGTTAGCCTATGAAGTACTTGCCCTTGTTAGGGTTGGCTAATTGGTAGGAAACAGCGTATCTAAGTGCGTCGAGCTGGTGATCAAAGCCATTTTGTAGTGGTGTCTCTGCTTTTGTGTCACTCCATTGGTAGTTGTTAAGCTCTTTAATAATATTAGTACTGTCTGGCGTTACTATAAGTTCATAGTCCTGTAGTAAAGCTATACCATAGTTGACACTACCTTGACCTTTAATAGTGGGTACTATGTTACAATATCTCTTAAGTTCGCTAATAAGTCTAGGCTCAGCTGAGTCACCTACTATAACGTTTCTACCAGCAACCTGACTGAATATAGCTCCTAGCTGGCTTGTATTAAGGTTAGGCTTATTAAGATGCTCCTTTATGTATATACGCTTGTTAGCCTTGTCTATGCTCGTAGATAATAACGTTGAGGGATCAGTACTATACCCGAAGTCAGCCCCTAGTACGTCTATACCTTGACTCCTGTACTCACCTATACTCCAATTAGTAAAGATAACTCCTTCAGCCTTCTCTCTCCATCCACCTAGTATGGTATGCTCATACTCGCTAGGCCTACGCTCCTTCATAGTCTCCATTGAGATAAGAAAAGACTCTCCTAGGTTCTCTATGTTGTCTAGATAGGTAGTGTGTATATATGTAGTGTCCTTCTCAGTCATATTGCTTCCTGAGTTAACTCCAGCCTCTTGAAAGAAACGCTTATATATCCAGTGCTCCTTGGTAGCTGGGTTTAATACTAGGATAACTCTGTTCTGTATGTCCTTAGCACGTATAGAGTAGTCTATCTTAGTGAATAGCTCATTGTCTGGTATCTCCTCTGCTTCATCACATATCCACGTTGTAATGTTAGCTAACGACTTGAGAGCAGCTGTCTGATTCCCTGAGCCTGTCTTGAGTCCTTTGAAGTATATACGATTACCAGTAACTCTGTTTGTTATCTCAGTTCTATTGACCTCAAAATATTCCTCTAGACCTAGAGCTTCTATCTTGTCAGTAAACTCAGGAATGATAGAGGTATATGCAGATGTCATTGTGTAACGAGTGAATAGAATGTTCTGCTCCTTCTCGAATGTAAGGAATAAAGCCATTAAGTTCACGCTATATGACTTACCAGAACCTCGACCTCCAGTAAGTACGAAGTATCTACTAGGGTCTTGTATAAGAGGTTTATATTTTCCGTGTAGGGTTATCACTCCTCGTCTTTGAAGTTAATAAGATTGCTTAATGTGAAGTTAATGTCTTGCTTGCCATCCATTTTAACGTCTACAGATTGCTTAGGAGTTCCGTGTACGTACTTCATAAACAAATCGATAGCTCTATAGTCTCCTTTATTAATAAGTTCCCCTAGCTTCTCTATGACCATACCTTGATCTATGTGCTCTGAGAGTATCTCTTTTACATTCTCTATGTACTCCTTCTTAGGTCTACCAGAGTTCTCTCTACGGCCACCCCAGTTAGGTGAGTCTCCATCTTGTTTTTTTCTACCAGCCATTCTTAAGCTCTTTAGTGATTATATTAATAGTAGTTTGATCTACATACCTTGGCATACCCTTAACCATAAGCAGAGTGCCGTTATCGTGCTCCCAGTCCAATAGATCGTGTGCCAGTTCGTGGTACATCGTCATACGCTTTTGATACTTAGTCATACGAAGCCAAGCCTGTCCATTGATCTGTATGTGAGTTACATTAGCATCCATACCGAAAGCTATACCTAGAACGCCCTGAGGGAGGTTAGTGGAGAATTGGATGTAGACTGTTTCCCCTTTGTTAGCTCTATCACCTACTATATTAAGGAAGTCCTCGTAGTAAGGCCTCAGCTCTGGATGTACATACTCCCAGTCTGGTGTCTCACTACTCTTACAACCTGATAAGATCATAAGGACTATTAATATAAGTGATCTTGAAAACATCTTGATTCTTTATTTAAAAACATTCTAAATAAGGTGATGTGACTATAAAAAAAAAGCCCTCATTCCTGAGAGCGTTTCTTTCTGTTTAAGCTAGACAGCTGTTTCATCCTTGTAAGTCTGACTAATTCATTAGCCCAGTATAGCACGTGCTTCTTGTGTATCAACTCATTTGGTGACTTATTAAGGTTGTCTTTAGCCTCCTCTAACTTGGACTTAGCTTTTAGTATTAATTTGTTCAACATCTCTAATAGCTTTTAGGAGGTTAGTTAAAGCTTCTTGTTTCATTGTTATAGTTCTTAGGCTTGTCTCTATATACTGGTAGACGTAGTCTTGTAAGTAATCTAGCCTGTCATTTGCTGGGAGCTCTTTGAACTCGTCACTGGTTATAAATTTATCTATCTTCATATTACATCTTCTATTGTTGGGTTAGTAAAATCTATGCAAGCGTCCTTTGGGTATTTAGTAAGGATGTCCTCCACCCTACTGTCTACTGCTGGACTCTCTGTGTTTATGAGGTATCTGTCTCCCTCTACTATCATTACTGTTAAATTACTCATAACTCTATTGCGTATATAATGTTAAGATTGCTATCTAGAGGGTTGCCGTGTAAGTGTAGCTTCCCAGTGTCGCTATTGTACTTTAATGTATGTACGTGCTTTTTACTTATAACTATGTAGCTACTCCCTTTTAACGCTATCTTTTTAGAGAACCTTCTGGAGTCTATATTATCTACTCCGAAGTGCTTAGCGTCCTTGTCTAGCTCATTGATAACCATCTGAACCAAAAGCCTAGCATCCATACCCTTACCTTTCTCTCTACCGTACTGTGTAGTCAATTCTAAGGCTCTCTGGTAACTTATCTCGAATGCTGAAGCTATAGCTCTAACTGAGCAGTCGTTAGCCTCTCCTGAAGCCTCTCTGTCTGGTGTGTGAATCTTGTACGTGTTCACTATCTTACCGTTAAGCTTAACTTGAGCTGAGGCGATAAGCCCCAGCATTAACGTGATGATTAAAAATACTGTTCTCATAGCTATTAATGTTTTATAGACTGAGCAGCTCTCTTGTACTCTCTATTGTGGTCGTTCATTAGAGAGGTAAATCTCTCATTGTACTCCTCTACTGTTATCATTCCTAAAGTTAGAATTTGCTGGAGGCTTCTTACGTTGTTGATTAATTGCTTATTCATTTGTTTTGCTTTAATTATTATGATACAAATATACATATAAATATTACACAAACAAACAAAAACTTACTTTTTATAGCAATTTAGACTTATTCTAAATAAGCTTAGTCATATTGATAGTGTAGCAGAGCTTATCTACATACTCGTTATTGGAGAATTCTGTAGTCTTTGGGCAGCTTATCTTAACTGGAGGCTTTCTGAGTACGTCTCCGTCTTTACTGATGTTCTTATAGTAGATGCCACTAGGGTCTTTAACTACATACACGAAGTCTTTACCCTTCTCCTGAGCTATAACGGTGTTTCTGCATATCTTATCGAACTCTATAAGCTTCTCGTCATATACCTTGCCTCTGACTTTTAGCTCTATGATAGCCTTATCGCTCTCACAGTCGTATGGACTATAAGGATTCTCTGCTTCGTGGATATCTGTCTCTGATAGGAGCATTAGCTCAACCATTAAATCTCTCTCTGCTTGCTTCATAGTATAGCGTTTATAGCGTCATTCTCGTCTCCCTCTGTCATCTGCATAAACTTTAACTCTACCTCTGACGGTTTCTCGTCTAGCTTAGCTTTAAGGCTGTTAGCTATTCTCTTAGCGTCTCTAACTGCGTACCCTACTGACTTGTAGTCTAGCTCTAGTTGATTAGTGTAGAAAACTGACTGTATTAAAGCCTCCGCTACAGCATTTAGCTCTTTGTTATCTGGCTTAGCCTCTAGCCACTTGGAGACAACTTCATTAGCTGCCTCCATAGCTGAATAGTACTTAATTGATTGAAAGTCCTTCATTAATATGTGTTTTTGATTCTGCATCCACCGTCATACTCCTTCCACTGAGCCAAAGCTACTGTGATAGCAGCGCAAGCTTCGTAGTTCTCATCTTCCTCATAGTTCTCTAGGATGTATTCTAGCATCTGCGGCTCTACACCTTGAGCTAAGCTTATATAAGTGCTCTCTAGCACCATCTTATACATTGGGTCGTTTTCTATGTTCATATTACTGATTCTTTATGGTATTGTGATAAATCTATTAACTCGTCGATAAAAAAGGCTTCGTATAGCTTGAGACACGCGTCTAGTTTCAGCTTACCAGACTCTAGGGTCTCTTGACTAGCTTTAAAGACTCCTATATCTGTCGTAGTCTTGTCTACTACTAGCCACCAGAAGTCAGGGACGTTGTACAGCTGAGTGTATAGATAGGCCTGTAAGTCATAGTCGTACTTTTGAACTGTGAAAGCAAACTGATTCTTTATAGTGCCGTTCTTTAAGTCTACTGACTTCACTCCGTCGTTAGTGGTCTTGACGTCCGCTACATACTGTCCAGCCTTATAGATGTCAGCCTTAGCCCTTACTGGAAGCCCATTAAGAAGCTCTATAGCTGGAACTTCTGTCTCTGCACCCTGTAGAAAGCTTACAGCTCTATCGTTCTGTAGAAACGCTGTACTGATTCGGTTATTCATATACTTCTCTTTGAGTGTAAAAGTATTAGCTTTACCAAATTCCTCAACAGCTAGCTTCCACTTCTTGGTATTCTTAGTTGATACATCACAAAAATGGAAGGTGTCATATTTCTGAGGTTCTAGGATTTGAGCGTGCACAAGTCTACCGTCTCTCAACGCCTGAGTCTCAGGGTCTGGCTTCCTTAACTTGTAGTCGAACCACTTCGGTGATTTTAATAGCCATTTAAGCGAACTGTAGCTTAAGGCTCTCTCCAACCCTAGGAACTGATAGTAGAACGAATCTTCTACCATATTGTCTAGGAGCTCTTTTTTATCGTATTCTTTATGGTCTAGTAGTTTCATATTAAAAAGTTCCGAAGTCTCCAGATACTCCGATAATTAAGTTATAGATTAATGTTAATATTCCAGACGCTGCTAGAGCGAATAAACAAAAGGATACTGTGTTTAATATATATTTCATAATAAAGTTATTTAGAAGTTATTTAGAAGTTCGTTGATTTCGTAGTCATAGACTCCGTAAGCGTTATCTATGTTGTTAAGTGTGTTTATATAGTTGTTCATCGTGTTTGATTTAATTATTATTGTTTAACAGTACAAATATAAGTATAGTTTTGTAACTACCAAACTTTTATGACTATTTATATTGATTATAAATAAGAAACCCCTCCGTTAAGAGGGGAATCTAATTACTGGGGGTTTTTCTCTAGATGTTTTTGTAATAGAGCTAGAGCTCTCCAAGCGACCTTTCCAGCGTGAAGGATACCATCGTCATCCATAGGGTCTATTGAGTGGTCTATCAAGTGTCTGACTAGAGCATCTGGCTCGTCTTGAGACTTAGACCTATCCCAGTGAAGTGGCTTGTTAGGGTTGTGCTGGTCATTACCAACCTTACTAACGTATCCTATATACTTAATAGCGTCAGGGAAGTAAGATAGAACCCCAGAGAATACTGGCTGGGCTTTACGCTTTGCGTGTTTACTTAACACCTCCTCAGCTTCTACTTCCATCTCGTTAACATCTACTTTGCCGTGCCACTGGCTGAGCTCATTATAGTACTCAGCTACTTCATCAGTGGTCTTTTCCGTATAGTTATGACACTTATCGCACATATTATATAGACTGAAATTTAACCGCCTTAAACATAACTCCGTCAACGTACTTAACATATCCTAGGTCACAGTTAGTACCTAGTTCCTCAAATGTAGTAAGCTCACTGTTAGACATAGTGTCACATCCTACCGTAGCGTTAGATAGGTCTGGGTTATTTTGAACATTACCCTCTACACACAAAGCTCCGTTACCTCTTGTGACTACAGTTCCGCCTCCATTTAGGTTTCCTGTTACAATTAGAGTAACATTCTTAAGCGTTAACTTATTTCCATTGAGGTTAACATCACCAGTAGAGTAGATGACTCCAGCTGTAGCGTTAGCTGGGGTGAGTTTAACGTCTCCATTCATACCGCCTAGATTAATAGTGGACTCACTTGAGAAGCTAAAAAAGCTAGCGTATTGAACATCTACCTTCGTATAGGTAACTAACCCATCTTCACACTGTACATCCTTCTCGCAAGATGTAACTAAAATTAAAACTAAAAATATTGATAAAAATAATCTCATTATATTGAATTTAAAAATTAAAGAACCATTAACTCGTTGATAGCCGTGCGGCCTCCTAACACTACAGCGCATCCGATAGCTGGCTTCTTACCAGCCTTAGCGTAAGCCATAGCGTACGCAGAGAAGTCTATACCGCAACCTACTTGAGTTCCAAAGATACGGCTGTTAGCTCCTACATAATACTCTGTATAAGCTTGCGTGTGTAGGTGACCCTGTACAGTTGAACGCATATCTGCTCTAGCTTTTGTTCTAGCCGTTCCAGCTTCTCCGTGAATGTAGTGCACTCCGTCAATGTCTACTGAAGTTACAAAGTTCCACTTCGGAGTCTCTAGTACTTCCTTGTACTCTTTAATCCATTTGGTAGGAACTGCTGAACTCTGAGCTTTACGCATAATAATTCTGTCGTGGTTACCTATAGTTACATCTGCAACTGGAAAACGGTGATACCAACGTCTAAGTCTACTGATAGCTAGCTCTAGCTCTTGAGAGCCTCCCATTCCGTTAGCGTCAGTCTCGTGATAGGAGCTGTAATGGTTGTCAATGACATCACCAATAAATACTACCTTATTGCAGTTATAACGCTCATAAACCTCTACACAGTGGTCGAAGTATGAGTCTAAGTCAAAGGGGGCGTGTAAGTCACCAATAACTAGAACTCGGCTCTCTTTTTGATTAAAGAACTCGAAGTTAATTTTTCTTTTACCTGATAATCGTGGTCTAATTTCTGACATATTTGTTTATATTTAAAGGGCAAACATACGGCAAATAATTGACATATGCAAGCCCTTTGTTAAAAAAATTAATTATACTTAAACTTTTTGTTAGATTTTAGAGCTTCCTTCTCATCTATAATCTCAGAGACGTGATATAACTCTAGAGCTACTCTCTTGTACTTCTCAGGCTCTGTCTCATTCTTTCCAGTAGAATGTAGCCACTGTAGCTTTGTGGCAAACTGGTCAGCAATCTTGGTGAGCTCTGTTAAGCTTAGCTTCTTTAACTTCTTAGTTGTTAGCTGCATCGTATATACGTTTAAGTTCTCTTACTACGCTAGCTACACACGTAGAACAATTGGACACAACTCTCTTAGCGTTGAAGATATCGTTATAAATCCTAACCAACTCCTTCTGCTCCTTAGATGAGACTGAGTGTCTCTTTTCAGCGAAGTACTTATCTAGGTAATCATAGTCGGACTCAGACAAGTCATTTAGCTTTCTGTTAGGGAACAATTTATTTAGCGTCTCCTTGCGAGCTTTACAGCCACAGTCAGAGTCTAGAGCCTTAGCTACAGTTTCTACTACAGCTTTGATTCCAGTGGCCTCAGTGATTTTCTCTACAGCATCACCTAGACCTTTGTTGGCAGCTTCTCCTAGTATATCTAGAACGACTGCTTTTTTAACTCTAAGCTTTTGTGCTATCTTACCAGCCTTGAAGCCTTCATCGTGTAATTCAAAAACCTTATTATTAATATCCATTTTCTTATTTATTATATATAGCTTGAGCGTGTGCGGTCATTCCGTCAGTAGCCTGAGCTAATAGTGAAACATTCATATATTTATCTTTTAGAACCCTGTCCTCTGTCGGGTTGTTTATACTTATTTTGACTTTTACTAGCGTTTTTAGAGTGAACTCCCTTTCTTTTTCTTTTTGGCTTATCTAGTGAAGCCGTGTAAAATCCTGTTTTTCTAGCCATTGTAGTTTCCTTTTATATAGTTAACGTAATCTTCGTACAGTTTATCTGCTATTATAAGCTTGCTCTTTTTAATTGATAGGTAGATAGTTTGGATACCTAGACCACTCTCCTCAGCCAATACTCTGAACGACTTACCAGTCTTTAAGTACTTCCTGAATAGTTCGTAGTCGAACCAATCTTCTGAGCTCTCCTTCAGTACCTCGTACATCTTAGTCTCAAGGGACTCTATAGCTTCTATACTGGGGTCGATCCCCTCGTCTATAAGCTCGAAACAGTAGTCCATATCATACTGGTCTCCTACGTGGTTGTATTTAGGCTCTCTGACTTTCTTAAGGTCGTTGAATATGATAGACCGCAGTGTGAAAAACATATATCCTTTGCTAGCCTTCTCTCCGTCTACTATCTTGTCATACAAATCGTCATACCTTAGTAGCTTAATATAAGCTTCCTGAACGTAGTCCTCAGCGTAGTTTCTTACTTTAAAGTTGTTGCCAGCTAAACTCTTGGCCGCGTCAATGAAGTCAGAGTGATGTACTGACAATAATTCTATAGCTTTATACTTCGACATACCAATCTATTGTTAAAATTACAAATGCAAAACCTAATTGGTAGTGGTAACCAATCACACCTTTCTCTATTTCGACTTCACCAAAAACAAAGCCAAACATTAAGCCTTTAACGAAGCTCACTCGTACTGCTGCATTCTCATTCGTTTGGTATATATATACCGCTAAGAATACAAGTATTAAAATTCCTAATGTTAACATTAAAATTCTAGTTTAGTATCTACTTTTACAGAGCCTTGTATCACAGGGACTCCAGCAACAGTGAATTGACAGTTAGCGGGCATCATTCTCATTGAGATAGGTGAGTCTAGGGGCGTTGGTCTACCGCCAGTCTCTGTCTCCTTTACCTTTACTACGTGAATATCACTGTACATCCATCTCTCAGGATGCTGAGTATATCTGTGAATTGAAACTACATCGTCAGCACGGTTTCCCCACTTACCGCCTCCTTCAACGTCTGCCATAGAGCAAGGTTGAGGAAATCCAGCCATCTCGTGGTCTGATGGGTGCTTTCTACGTAGTGCCTCTGTAACACCGTGGCAGTTTAGCCACATAGATACGTTATTCTCTTTACAAAATAATCTAAACTCAGAAGCTATTTGGTAGTCATATTCGTGACCACCGACCGAGCGTAATAGCTGAGGGTCTTTAGCTAGTGAGTTATAAGGGTCTACCAATAAGCCGTCAAAGTCAAATACTTCTTTAATCTTTTTTGCTTCGCTCATCAATACTCGAGCTGTGTAGATTTTCTCTACTAGAATGATTTTGAAGTGTTCATTGACCCATTCAAGCTCTGATTCAATTACTGAGTCTGGTAACTGTTGGATAGGCGTAGCTGTTTTGAACTCTATAAGCTTCCTTGCAATACTGTAGTCAGTATTCTCGCTTGAAAAAATCAAGAATTTTAAGCCGTGTTTCATAGCATACGCTACCAATAGATACAAGATGACAGTAGTTTTACCAGTGTTGGCGTGCCCTATACATATATTAAACGCACCCCTCTTAAATCTTAGCCACTCGTCAACCTCTGGGATGTTAAGACCTAGACCTTGTTCTATACGGTCATACTTAACGTCCATTAATTTTTCTTTAAGGTTTTTTACTGTAGCTATCATAAAAGAGAGGTTTTAGTTTCGTTTAATACTTTAATTAGAATGGCAAGTCTGGTGTCTCACGTCCAGCGGTAGACTGCTCAGAAGCGACAGTTCCTTGCTCTACCTTATCTGCTACGTTGATGTTTCCATCTGTCCAGACAACTTTGCCGTTACCTACATAAACCTTCGCTTCTTTAGCTTCTCTCTGCTCTTTAGTCTGAGAGATAGACGCTGCTGCGTTCTGTCCATACTGGTTAGTGTCATCGTTAATACTTACTGTGATGTTAGCCCAGCCTTTATCGTTAAACTGGATTTTGTCTTTATTAAGACCTAATGTTACTAATGTAGCCATTATATTAAGGTTTATTATTATTATTATTAAACTAAACTTTGTGCAAGTTTCTTTTTAACGTCTGCACTTACGTCATACTTAGCCTCGATTTGCTCTACTGAGCCACCGTCTTTAACGAACTGGACAGCCTTGACAAACGCGTCTGTGTTAGCCTTTAATGCTGGCTTACCCTTTCCGTGGGTGTTTGTTGCGTCAGCGTCTGCTGTGTCGTCAATTAATAGAAGGTTTCCGAGTGCATACTTTTTGCCGTAGCTAGAAGCAGAGCCATACTGTTGAGCGGTGGCCATACCTTTCTGGTTTAAATCAACACCTACAATAGCTGTAGCTGAATGACCCATACCACTCTCTACGTCAAAGATAGTAGCTTCTGACTTAATAACAGCGTCAGCTACTAGTTCCTCAGTTACTGAAAACATTACACTGTACTTAGCGTTGAATGGTTTTAGTGACTCTAGGATGTCCTCAGCTGAGCGAAACTTATAGCCTCCGAACTTATTTGTTCTGTTCTTAGCTACTTTAAGCTCTTGCTGAATTAGTGAAAGTTTCTCTTTGATATTCATATTTCGAATTAATTATAGTGCAAATATAAGTATAATAAAATTACTGTGCAAGTTTTTTCTTAACTTTTTTTTAAAACAACTTATAATCTTCTGTAGAGAAGTCTATGTCATAATTTTCATTCTGACCCTTAGGATAATCTAAAATGTCCAATTTTAAATAATTTTTACAAGCCCTCTTGAACCCTCTGCTGCCTTTAAAGTACACATATCTATGTTTAGGTTTTATAGGTACTCTTTTTAACTCCAACTTCTCCCTTATTTCATTTGGACAGGGAACTAGCTCAAAGTCCAAAAGCTCATCATATCTACCATCTAGACCTAAAACCTCCTTAAGCTTAGGGTAATCTTCTATAGACGGGAAGGAGTGTCCTGAGTCAGTCCTAAACCAGTGAGAAGCAGTGTCTTTATGTCCAAAAATAACATCCAAACCCCTGTAGGTAAAGTCACCCTTATTACTCTTAAGATAATCAACGAACTCAAACTTATCTAAATTAAAATCTTTACTTCGTCTCTTAACCAAGCTGACACCAAGTCTATTATTCTTCTGGTAGTGACCTATGTTTCTGAAATGAAACTCATTTCCGAATTTATCCACCAACTTGCTCTTATTTGAACTCTGTCCAGTGTACAAGAAGTTTGTAGCTTGGTATATGTACCCGTTATGGTTCTGATTTGAGTCTGCAAATGAAACTATAATTTTATTACCCTCAATCATTCTTATTGACTTTGACACGAAAAAAGATAGTGAGTTTTTTGGTAAGCCATCCATAGCTACAAGTCTATTCAACTCCAATACGTTAGATTTAAACTCTGAGCCACATATACTAGAGCATAGAGTGGACGAGGGTGGCATTCCGAAAGTTACAACACCAACCAGCTTACTGTCGTTAAATAAACCGAAAGAATGCATAACGTTGCAAGTTCTTTTTGCGTAGTGGTAATTTAACATCCACCTCTTAGCCTCCTTGTAGCTTATGCTTTTAACTTCAACATTCATAATTCTAAATTATTTTTTAATAAAGTCGTAAAGCTCTATAGCCTCCATAAGGTAGCTCCAAGTTGCGAGCTCACGCTGCAGACCTCCTTTAGTTATCTCTAGCAGTTCTTCATTAACCTTAGCTAGAAATACACCGTCAATCTCTTGCTGGTTTCTTACTATACGTCTCCTAACGTCCTCTAGGTTTGCGATAACTTTGTTATATGCTCTCTCTCGAGCTTCCGTCTTGTCTATCATAGTGGGATTTATTTATAAGTAAAGCAATAGCTCTAACTATAGTAGCTACACAAAAGCTAGCTAAGATGCCAACCTCAAAAGCGTAGACATTATCTATAATCGTAGATAGAACTCCATACCATAGAATGGCAGTACAAATATCCCACACGATAACCATAGTTATTACTAGTGGAAGAATAGTGTACTTAAACTCCCTACAAAGGTAAGAAGCTGTAACTGTAGTAGTTACTAGCGGTATTATGTATCCGAACCCTATAAGTAGACTCATTGTTTTACTTTGTTTGATGCAAACATACGAAAATAAAATGAAACTGCCAAATTAAAACGACTGTTTCTTTTTTATCTCGTCAAGTTTATCCTTATATATGTCTATAAGGTACTGTAAGTGTACAGCGTCAAATTTAGCCACCTTGTGAGACTTCTGCATTAATTCGTCAGCTTTATCCTGACCTAAGGCCTGACCATACTCATATTGTCTGCCATTTAAGAATCTATTGCAATATCTATGCTGAAAGTGGACGTTCTCCTCATCCCATCTAGTTGAGAGGTGTCTGCGGCCTACGAAGTGACCAGCGTCACCTTCTGAGTAGTGAGTTTCTTTACCGCAGTCTACACACTTACCGAAGCCAGTGTGGTTATCTACGTCACGTCGACGAATGTACTCACTAAATATCTTATCTAGCTTAGCTTTTAACGTCTTTATTTTTACTTTACGTGCCATAAACAAAAAAACCCAGCTGGCAAAACCCCCTAAACCAACTGGGCATAAAAAAAGTTACAAAGGGTCTTTATTTAAAAACAAAAAAAAATGCCTCTGACACATTGTCAGGTAAATAAATTGACAAAAAATTTGCACAGTAATTTTTTTATACGTATGTTTGCAGTATAAATTTCACGTGTGACCTATGGCATCATATAAAATATCATATATAAACAAAGAAGGTAGGAGAAAAGAATTCCATAAAGCTTTCAAGTTAAAAAAGAATAAAGACTATTACATATCCAAGAAGCTTTCAGAAGGAGCTACTAACTTAAAATGTGAGAAGGTTAGAGTTAGAAGTAGAATAAATTACAACTTAGAGAAAAGTATAGTTTCTAAAAAAAAGAAGATAGTTAGCTGCGGATGTGTATACGCTTTGATACACAAAGACGAGGTTGTGTATATAGGACAGAGCACTCATATTATGGGTAGGTTAAACCAACACATACAAAGCAGTAAAGTCTTTGACCACTACGCTGTAGTAGAGTGGGTAGATGCTGGACAATCTTACTTAGACAAAAGAGAGTCTGAGTACATAAAAGCTCTCAGACCCAAATATAATACAGTAGGGAATTAGGACTTACAGTTTCCTATACTTCTCAAACGAACGGCCAGCAAAGTAAGCGGTGTACACTGTTATAAGTAAAGTCTTTAACAGATCAACCCAGCCAGAGTCTACATTGAAGTTCCAGTTCATAGAGTCAGAGATAGCTATAAGTACAGTAGCTACCGTTAAGAATATAAGAGCCAAAGGTCTCACGTTCTTACTTAGCCAGTTATCCGATTCCATATCATATCTCCAGCGGTTAGTAACGTCCTCTTGAGCCTTCATATCTAATTTAACGAGTTCTAAGGCCACTTCTCTCTGCTCCTGTGTTAGTTCACTAGAGTTCTCTGAAAGTTCCTTAATAGCTCCTTTTATGTCTCCAGAGGTCACTTTAGCTATAACCTCTACAGCTTTACTGAAGTTAATGCTTCTTAGAAAGTCACCTACTCTAGTCGTTCCGTTTTTTTTCTTATAATCTCCCATTAGTAAAAATTTTCTTTGTTTCTATTATCCCATCTAGCTCTAGTCCCTCTTATATCGTAGTGAATGAAGGTGTTATATAAGCCTAGTCCGCCCTCCTTCATACATCCGTCCTCTATAAGCTTCTCTATGATTAAATACAAGTCCTCTGTGTCTATACCCTTAACCTTGATGTCACTGGCTTTAGCTAGTAAGTGCTGGCTTTGTACTGATCCACCTACGGCCTTATTGTGAGACTCTGTTCTGTAACTGCTATTGACTCTTATCGGCTCTCCTAGAAAGTCTCTAAGTTCCTGTAGGTTTTTAGCTAGCTCTAAGGTGTTCTCTATTAAGTGATCTGGAACTCTAGTTCCGTCTTTACACTTAAATTCTCTTAACGTGAAGTTTTTAGTTAATCTCATTTTCTTAAATTAAAATACCAACCCAGTATAGCTCCTATAGTGGTGAATAGTCCAGCTAACATAGCTATAGCTAGCTTGTATGCGTTTATAAAATTCCTAAAAGTCAATAACCTTTTATCTAGATCGTCAACTTGCTTAACAAGACCCTTTTTCCCTATAGTGTCATCAGCTTCGAGTATGCTGATAACCTTCTCTATTCTCCTACCGTTCTCTATAAGAGACTGCTCAGTAGTTTTCCTAAAGAAGTCTACTTCATTCTCTAGCCGAGTGATTCGGAAGTCTTGTGTTTCGTCTTTTCCCACTTGTTAAGGTTTATGGAGTTGTCAGTAGTTGTAGCTGTTCATCTGTTAGAGCTTCGTTAAAGACAGAGAGCTCTTTTACTTTACCATACCAATCATTACCACCTGAGCCGCTATCAAAACTAAAATCATCTAATCCTGTTCCTGTGCTTCCTGATGGGTCTGTCGCAACCTCCACACCATTTATCCACATCGCAAAATCATTTTGTTTATACTTAATTGCGACCTTGTTAAATTCTGTCCAATCAGAAACAGTATGAGTAAGTACAGCCATATTTGAAGGCGATAAAAAAACCACACCATAAATCTGATTTACAGTTGGTTGAAATTCCAATCTAACGACGTAAGTGTTTGATGAATTTGATATTGCCAATCTTTTTGTAATACCATCTGTTCCTAAAGCAGCCAGTAAGGTTTTTGATTTGGAGAATGGCGTTGTCGGTGAGACTATAACAA
>CAACVD010000769.1_pt1 | contig 15541 bp, 26 predicted proteins | sample 2381771 | NCBI WGS metagenome assembly CAACVD01 (sample SAMEA5211965, study PRJEB30684) | marine metagenome | biome: Marine; feature: Epipelagic; material: Water | collected 2015-10-15 | depth 15 m | reverse complement strand
CTCTGTGTATAAAAAAACTGTTTAATTTTCTAAGTTGTTTTTGAAAATCTTGAAAATAAATATTACCAGAATTTTCTGGTACATCTAAATAGTATATTCCAGATAAATCTGAGTCACCATGATTGTGAGAGTCATTATAAGAATACTTATTATTAGAGTTTATCCATAAGTTTAATATTTGTATTTTAAATTCTTTTTTAAAAACATATTCTTTTCTTAAAACAATTGATACCCATTCTAAAATTTTTTCATTAACATATCTATTATGTATATTAAGAGTTTGAAAACCATTCTTATTTGATTTTTTAACACTAAGTTTTTTTTGAATACTATCACTTAAAATTTTATGAACAATTTTATAAAAAGTTTCGTCCTCAAAATGTTCTATTAATATACTATCACCCCAAAGATTGAATTTCATTATCTTCCTTGGCGGTTGTATTTTTTATATGATCTTTTAGCGTGTTTATTTAATCGTTTTGTGTGGCGACCAGGACGCTTACGAGGCTTTGGTCTGGGTACGAAATGTATAAATTTTTGTCTTGCCATATTAATACCAAGCTAAAATAACATATCTTTTTCCTGATTCAAGTTTATTAACCTTATGTAATTTAGTAGAATCAAAACCAATAAACTTGCCTGTCTCTGGTTCTATAACAAAATCTTTAAATTCTGTTCTTCCACCTTTAAAGTTATCATTTAAGTAAGTAATTGTTGTATAATTATAATATATGGTATCATCATGCCAAGCATGATCTCCTCCTAAATCCCAACTAATTAATTCAAGGTTTAACAATTTTTGTGTGGGCCTAAGATTAATATAAATTTGTCTTACATTTTCAATTATAGAATCAGATACTTTATTTTCTAACTTAATAATTTTTCTGCTGTTCCAATGTTCTGAACTATTAATGTTATTGTCTATGTAATCAATTACATATTTACAAATATTTTTATGTAAGAAATTTTTAATTTCTAAATGATGATTATTTTTTGCCAATAGCACCAACTATTATTTTTTTATCTTTATATGATGGTTTACTATAATGCATTAAACTAGATGAGAAAAGAATTAGTTTTCCTTTAGAAGGGGTTGCTTCTTTTGAAATACTGTTAAAAATAGTGCTTCCATCAGAATCGTTTAAATATAAAATAAATGAAAACTCTTCTGTTCTTCTATGATTATGAACTCTTTGAAAACCACCCCCAAAGTATGAAATATAATGTATATGAAATATATCTTTATATAGATTATTTACAGGAACAATTTCTTTAAGAAGATCTTCTGAAAAAAGATCTAATATATTATGAGTTTGAAAACCATTGTGAGTAGAGTGTTTGTTAGTTTCTATTCTATTATTTATTGGATATTTATTTATAAGATCATTTACTTGGTCAATTATACTATTAAAAATTTTAGTTTCGTAGTATAGCTCTTTAGCCATTCTCTTGAGATCTATCTATTTGAGCATAACTTATAGCACCTTGTATTTTGTTACTCCCAGTAGCTGCTTGTATTGTAATTGCATCCCCTGCCTCTAAATTAATACCTTGTGGTGCGGCATTCACTTGAGATTTTGCAGCAACATCATCCCTAAAAAATTCGTACTCAGCACTAGAATCAGAAGAATCTACTAGATTCATATTAACTAAAATAGCCGATGATGCATCATTATTAGAACAATAAATGCTTTTAATAATTATTGTAGCATTAGATGGGCACGTAAGTGCTGTAGTCTTACTAGTATCTGATTGTTTATAACCTTGATTTTTATATCTTATAGTCATGATAAAAAGTAATTAAACGCATCTTGTTCATTTTTTATTTCTTGTTGATAAGAAGTGTTTAACTTATCCTTTAAAGTTTGTAAAGATTGAGCAACTTGTCTTTGATTATCTTCAGTATAAACAGGTGTAGGTTCTGGTATTACAATATCAACTCTAGCCATTATCTCATTCCATCTGGTTGTACGTCTGCTCTAAAAGTACCATATCTCCAATTTTGATCCGTAGATAAGTTTGCTACTTTAATACTTGCAAATCTTGATCTTGCTCTGGTGTCTACTTTTTCTGTAGAGCTGTTAACTGTAAAAGGTCCGAGAGGCGAGGATGATTGAGTGTCAGCCGGGAACTTTCTTAAATTTATTGTTATCTGTGCATCACCAATAATTAATTTAAAATCAGGTATAAATCTACGAACACTCATAAAAAATTGTCCATCACCACCTTGCGATAAATCAAAATCACCTGATTGTATAAATGCAGGGATAGCTGTTTTAACACCCGCTGAATCTACTTGATTGTTACCTTTCTCATGTTGGTAGTAAGTAGTAGCACCATTTATATCTGTAACTCCTTGTATAGTTGGAAATGTAGGAGTACCGGTCGATGAAAATTCTGTTGCATAAGGATTGTCATATAAAGTAGCATCATGCCAAGTTGTTCGGGCTAATGATCCAGTCGTCCAAGTGTTTTCAGTATAGTTGTAAGTGACACTTCTATCTATTAATGAAGAACCATCTTTAGGGTAATACCAAGTAATTTCTTCATACAAATGATTTAAACCTGCATAAACTTGTTCTCCATTAGTGTAACTTAAACCTAAATTATTTCCTTTGTTTGTAAAAACAAAATCTTCGACTAAACAAGGTAATGATTTAACAGTACCATCATAAACAAAAAATCCTCCCGCTTGACCCATCCACCAAACTGCACCATTAGCATAAGTGATTGCGTGTTGACCAATACATCCACAGTTTGAACCTACTTGTCTTATAGAGAATGTAAAAGGTGGACCTACAAACTGCATTACATAAGCTGAAGTATCTGTGAGAATTAAAATATAATCTTTACCTTTTACAGCTCCTACAATTTTAGTGCCAGAATCAATTCTAAAAGTTCCAGCAGTATTTGTAGAAGTGGGTGTATAATCAGATATATTTTCTTGGTCAGAGAATCTAATAAACATTTGATCTTGAGACGAGCTTGTTCCAATTGTAGTTTCAGTACCTAACATAATTAAATGTCTATCTCTTTCTGAAACAATAGACATTACAGTAGTTGTAGGAGCACTAGTAACAACTGTTGCTCGTGTCGTTAATGCAGCTGGTACTGCATCAATAGTATCCCATTCAAAAGTTTTACCATTTTTAATAGTTGCAATTAATTTAGAACCAAAATGATCTAATGACCAAGATGCAGATTCTAGAGTAACTCCTCCACTCAATGACGCTGTTCCCCAACCTAAGTAAACTTCAACAGAAGCACCAGTTGAATGTGCTGATCTTGTTCCAGCCACAGCTCTTGTAATACCAGTCAAATCGTTTGACGAAATTCCAGTATATGAAATAAATTCTGTTCCAACTTTAATAGTGCCTGAAGTAGGAAAACCCACAACAGAAGATAACGTTATTGAAGTTCCTGTCCCACCAGTTCCTGCTGTATCATCTTGTAATAATCCGTTTAGTGTAGATATTACTCCAGACGAGCCACCCCATCCTGAAGTACCATAACCAAATCCAGAAGTTTGATTAAGTGGACCAACTTTTACATAAGGATTAATTGTAGCTGCTCCACTAGCAGAAACGCTTGTTCCAGCATTAGCTGCCATCTTGATTGTAAATGTATCTTGAGTTGGAGCTGTCACGACTTGAAAAGTATTTGTTGTAAAAGCAGATGCTAAATAACCAGCTCCAGTAGGAGGCGTAACAGAAGTGAAAGTAAATAAATCACCAGCAGATAATCCATGTGCAACTTTGTTAACAGTAATTGTTGGATCGTTATTAACTGTAGTAAAGGTAGCTCCAGTTATTGCAGCATCTAGTGGTGTAATATCATAAAAAGCATTTTCAAAATATATTAATAAAACTTTATTTGAACCTAATGCGATGTATCTTCGACCATCTAAATCAGCCCAACAAAGTTGTTCCCTTACCGCACCGACCAATGTATTAGTAGTAAGCTGTTCCCAACCACCAATTTTTTCTGGTAATCCATATCTAAATCTAACAAAATCTCCGTCAGTCCATTGTCCTTCTGCTCCAACTGAGGTTACTTGTTTATTAAATCCAGGTTGTATTCGTACGTTTGTCAAAGGCATAGGGGATTATACCATACAAAGATTAGGTTATAAACATTTAGAATTCATCTGGTTTTGGTGATGCTTTGGTATCTTTATTTCTTAATTCTTTTGGTAATTTTTCGGTTACATCAACTATAAGCTTCATTAATACGTTTTTAAAATCTTTTAAAAACCCAGGTGTCATAATAAGTTTTTTATTTTTATTAATTATTTCTACTTCTTCGTCTGAGAACTGCCATTCTCCAGATCCATCTTTATTTTGTAAAAATTTCATTGATTATTTATACCTCCATTTATACCAAAATATACTCTTTTATCCATATGGAAATCTGCATAAGGTCCATTTTTATCTACATAATGTAAAAATACTTGTGCATTCCAATCTCCTTGAAACTCTTCTCTCCAATGTTTTACTTCTCTTCCTAAATAAATTGCAGCATCTCCAGTTTCTAAAGTTACTGGCACGTCATCCATAAATATAGGCCAAGGAGTTCCACAAGATCCTATATTGACTGTACAACTTATTTCACAAGATTCTCTGTCTTTATGTTTAAACAAATTTGAACCTGCTGTGTACATTCTCCAAAAACTATATGTTGGATGTAATTTAAGTTCAGTTTCTTTTTCCATTAATTCTTTTTTATTTAATAATAAGGATTCCATTATAGTTGCACTATAATCTCCAAGATTTGGTGTAGAACTTAAACAAGGATCAAAGTTAGTTTTGTTAAGTCTAGTTTCTAATATAGTAAAAGTCTTAAGTAATTTTTTTTCTTCTTCACTTAAAAAATTTTTAATAACTTTATATTTAAAATCTTTTCTAATCATAATACCCACATTACTATAGCGTATCTTGTTCCTTTTGTAACTTTATTAGCCTTATGAGGATATTGAAAATTAGAAGGAAATATTATAGTTCTACCTTTTTTAGGTTCTATTTTGGCAGAGTTTAATCCATCTGGACTAAACATTTCAAAATCACCTCCTTCATAATCATCATTTAAAAACATAACAATACTTAACGTTCTTGGTATACTATGAAAATGATCTACATGTGGTGTATAAAAACCACCCTCTTCATATTTTAAAACTTGAAAGCCATCTGGATAAATATAAGTTAAATGTGGCACTAAAGGTTTGTAGTGTTTTTGGATTGCTGCATTTATTTTATTACAAATGTAATTACACCAATGCACAGCTGTAATACTTTTATTAAACCTTGTAATTGTGTAGTCTAATGTATTTCTAATTTTTTTATTTGTATCTCCTTTTGATCCAATAGTTGCATCTTCAAATTTAATTTTTTTTACAACTTTTTCTAAAAAAATATCTATATGTTTTTCAGTAAATATATCATCTATAATTTTTACATATTGACCTAATTCATATGAATTTACTTGCATCTTTTTTTACTCCAAAATTTATCTTGATAAGTTGCTAAGTATTTTAACCTATAAAATAGTTTTTGAAAATAACTTTCTCTTCCAGAAATTTTTTCTATTTTCATTTTCCATGCATCTCTTTTAAAAGGGATAACTTGAGCATAGGGAGTTCCTTTTTTTAATATAGTTTTTAAACTTTCATATTTATCTCCATTAATTACATATGGAAAATTAACTTCTTGAGGATATTTATCAGTATCTACAATACCAGGCATTATTGTAAATCTATCATCAGAGTTATTTAAAGGGGAAACAAATAAACAAGAATATCCAGGAGGAGTTATAATTGTCCATGGATTTAAAATTTTATGAAAAGGTTGATTCTTATTTTTTTCAAGTAAAGGAGATCCTTTCATTTGATTAGCACCATGCCAGTCTTTTTGGCCTGTGCTATTTAAATTTATTCCTAATTTCATACTGCTATCCACAAGAGGAAAACCAGCTCCTGTTACTGGTTTTGATTCTTTATCATCTTCTCTTACTACATTGTGTTCTAAACAAATATCTTGTGGCAGGGATAAACAATAACCAAAAGTTAAAGTATCTAAAAAAGGCATACAGCCTTTTACTGTTTTAGCATCCATTGTATTTTTTAAAGATTTAAACCATTTAGGAATATTTAAAACAATGGGGGTAGGTCTATCATCGGTATAGTCTATATATTCTTTAGGAGCTCTGAATATAATTGTTTTTTCAAACATACTTTGCTTTTAATTAAATAATTAATAAAAGCAAGAATATTATGGGATTTGAGATATATGAAAAAAAGTTACTCCACTATCACTACAGTGTTTATTCCAATTTATTGGATAAGTAAGAGTAGTTTTATCAAAAGCTTCAAGATAATCTACGTAAGTTTGTAATTTTGCAGCTAACCCTTTGCCGCTATTATATTTAATGTATTTTTTTGCAAGTGGAATAAATATATCCCATTTTGATTGTAAACTTGCAGCATCTTCACTTAATTGTTCACTATCTGAATCTGTAAAAGTTGCAACACCATCTGTAACAGTGAACTCTTTTTGATTAGTCCAATAACCTAATATATCGCTATCTGAAACGGATACCTCCTGTAAAAATCTTGGTGAAATATTGTGATCGTCTTTGTCTGCATCAGTAGCAGTACACATCACATTACCTTGATCTAAAATAATATAAGCCATAGATTAATCTCCTAAATCTTCGTAAATTAAAAGTCCACCTGCACCACCTGGTTGTCCACTAAAGTTTGGATTAGGTGATCTAGGTGGTCCACCACCGCCAGGCGTACCTATAGTAACATCTTCACCAAAAACAATATCTTTAATATGATCAAAAGGTGATAAATTTGAAGCTCCATAATCTACTTTAGCTCCTGGTACTGTTCCAGCAGAACCTGCACTTCCTGGAGGTCCTCCCGGAGGGGTAACTGTTTGACCGTCTTGTCCTGCATTTGCTGTAACGTCAGATCCTATTGTAGTGGATCCTCCACCGCCTCCAGATGAAAATGGTTGTGAATATGGGTTTGTTACATCGTATACAAAAACTCCAAATCCACCTTGTCCTCCTGATCCACCAGCACCTGGTGAATTATAAGCCCCTCGGCCACCATTTCCTCCACCACCAGCAGCATAAGCAAGAACTTTAGTAGCAGAAGCATTTGCAGCGTAAGTTCCAGAGGCTGGACCAAAAAGAACTTCTTTTAAAACCATGTTTGCTCCACCAGCTGTTCCAGTAGATGCAGCAGTTAATCTTCCTTGAGCATCAACTGTAATTGATGCAAGTGTATATGATCCTGCAGTCACTGAAGTATCTGCTAATTTACCAGCAGTTACATTGTCATCTAAAATTTTGGCTGTCGTTACTGCGTCATCGGCAATTTTAGCCGTAGTTACATTCGCATCTAAAATTCCTGCAGTTACCACTGCGTTGTTTGAAATCTGTGCAGCTCTAATTGCATCGTCTGCTATTTTTGCATTCGTTACAGCATCATCTGCGATACCTGCAGTGCCTATTGAACCACCTAAAGTATCTAAAGATATTTCTGTTAAATTTGTTCCATCAGTATAAGCAGCATAAATTTTTGCTTGGTCTAATGTAAAACCTGTACCAGATGCAGTTTTAATTTGTAAGTTAGTTGGATTTGTTAAACCTGTAGCATCAAAAATATAAAATTTTTCTATACTATCTGGAACAGTGCAAATTGTACTAGCAGCGATTGATGCAGTAGCAAATTTAACGACCATATTTCTAGCATTAGAAATAGCTTTATCAGTCATTGCTAAAGCTAAAGTTCCACCACTTGAAAGAGTTACAGTTTCTACACCTGCAATCGCTTGTTGAATTAAATTTAAATTATTATTTGTATTATCACCCCAAGTACCGGCATTTTCACCAGTCACCATTAGTTCGAGTTTTAAATCACTTGAATAACTAGATGTCATATATAAATTCTCCTAAATAATTATAATTTTACATTAACTATGCTGCTAAATCAACCTCTGTCCAAACATTGTTTACTCCTGGATTTATTTCTTGCCAAGATGTTATAATTGGGTTACCTAATGAAGCAGTCATTTGTATACCAGTTACACTTATATCTGCTAGACCAGTCACCGTGACTGAGCCTACTGAACCTGTCAATTGTTGACCAGAAACTCCTATAATTTGACCTGGTATTTCAGCATGTTGTCCTAATGATAGTGTAGCTGTTTGTCCTGTGACTGGTTCAGTTGTAGACTGTTCTAGAGCAATTGTGCCAATTGACATAGTTGCTTGAATTCCAGAAACATCTACTGGTGTTTTAAGACCAGCAACAGTTGTGCCTATGGAACCAGTTAATTGACCTGCACTCGATACAGTCACACTTGCATCTGCATCAAAAGTCAATGTACCAATAGTAAAATCAAGTTGATCCTCTGCTGCAAAAACAGTTATGTCTTGGTCAATTTTTAAAGAAAAACTTCCAAGAGTAAAACTTGCTTGTACACCAGTTACACTAGCAGTAAAATCTGCTGATGCAGTTGCTGCACCAATAGAGGATGTTATTGTTTGACCTGTGGCTGCTACTGAAAAAGCTTCACCCCAAGCTAAATTACCCCAAGCTCTTCTACCCCAACCAATTCCTGTTAATTGTGATTCATCAACTGTAGCAGCACCAATACTTGAACTCATTGAAATACCAGTTTGTGGAACTCCTATTCCAACAACTGTACTTCCAACAGCCATCGATTCTAAACTACCAGTAACTGATACTAAAGCAGAAGTACCACCAACAGTAGTTCCTTGTGATGATGTTAATTGAATTCCAGTGACATCTACATCTGCATTAGCAGTGGTTGTGACTGAACCTGAGCTTGTAGTTATTGAAAGTCCTGATCCACCCCAATCATTAGAACCCCAAGTGGATTGACCCCAATATTCGGAGCCTGGCGACTGAACTGGTACTGTAATGTCAGCCACTAGGCTCCTCCTTTAAATTAAGCTAATCTCAAAATAGCAGCAGATGTTGTGAATGCCGGGAACTGAATTGTAAAAGTTCCAGACGTTGCAGTTTTATCTCCACCAAAATCTAACACAGCAACTGCATCAGTGGTACTTGAACCACCATCAGTTGTTGTGTTGTAAATTAGTGCACCTCTAGCTGTTAATGTAACTCCTACAAAAGATAAGTCAGCAAAATCAGTAATTGCTACTGAAGATGAAACTTTTACACCTTGGTTTACTAAAGCTTTTCCACCAGCAGTATATCCAGATGGTGATGAAACTTCGTTTGAAGTAGTGTAGTTCTCAGTTGATTTTCCTAAAGTAGCAGAACTTGTATACATCGCTAATTTGTATGTATCAGATGATGTATCAAAATCATGCTTTGCTTGAAGTAATTCTTTTTTAAAAGAATCACATATTGCGTTAGTTGTTATAGCCATAATTTTCTCCTTATAATTTATGGACTTGGAGAATCAACCTTGATTCTTGGAACCCCGTCTTGATATTCTCCTCGTCTTCTTCTACCCATTTGTTGTAGGGCAAAATTTTGTGTTTCTTCATTATACTTTGAATTATATAGATTGTATAGATTGTCGGGTCCTTTTAAGAATCTAAAAGCTTCAGCTAAAACACCATGTAAAAGCATAGACTCTTGGTATGTAGATAAATAAGTATTTTGCGTACTGGTGAATTCTGGTGGTTGTTTAATGTAATTTAATTGCACTGTGTCAGCAGTTGCTGGTGTTGGAGCTACTAAAATAACAGGTCCTTGTTGAACGTTATCTTCCCAATTAGCCCAATATTTTGGTGTTCCAGTATTTGAATCATTTGGAGCAAATTCTGAAATAAAACTTGTATCTCTTTTTTCTAAAAAAGTTCTGTTATTACTACTATCTATTACTTGGACAGATCGAACTACGATAGCATCTGAAGGTAAAATTACATATCTATTTCCAGCTGTAAAGTTAGAAGTAGCGTATTTTCTTAAATCGTCATAATCTACTTTACCAGCAATATCTAATTCTACTGATTTTATAAAATCTTGAATAATTGCATCAGTAAGAACATTACTATCTACTTCAGTATAATTTCTTACTTGTGTTAAAAAATTTGCATGAGTTACAGCCATTACGTAATACTTACCTCCACAGAGCCTAAATTAGAATTTAATTGTCTTCTTCTATTTTGTAAAGATGGATCTTCTGGAATCATACTATGCATAACTGTAGTAACTCCATCTCTTATAATTTCTATATATTGTGTTCTAAATGCAAAATCTCCAGGTAAAGTTAAATTAGCAATACCAACAGTAGTTCCTCCAGAGTCTGCTAGAACACCATCTCTATTTGTAGGTTGTTGAAATCTTTGTACTCTTGGATTTTTTAAGGCAACGGGATCTGCTTTATGATAAGGGGGATCAAGTTGTGGATGTTTAGGTTCAAACTCAGATATATGTACTAAAGCACCAGTCCATTCTTTTACCATTTCTCTATAAGGAAAAGCTTGGCCTGATCTATCTGAAATAGCTAATGATCTTTTTCCACTTGCGTAACTCATTATACTCCATCTCCAAAGTATGTTTGAGGAGAAATATAAACAGAAGTTCTTGAACCATCTTCATTAAGAGCTCTTAATAATTCATCCTCATAAAGTTGTTTTAATAATTGTATTCTATCTGGTGATTTTTTTTGTGATAAATAATATGCAAGACCAGAACACATACAAGGTAAAAATCTAAAAGGTACATCTGGATTGTTAGTGTAAACACCTGCATCTTCAATTCTATCAATTGTATAATATTTTAAAGTAGTAAAAGTTGATGCATCTGGAGCTAAGTATAAACTTATTGTAGGTTGAGTTTGTCTATCAACAAAATATTGAGATGGTTGACCAGTGCTTAATTTATTTGGCAAAGCTGAATAAGCTGATCTATCTATTTTTGTAAGTGCAATATCATTTGTAGAAGAAGTTCCTTGTCCAGTAATATTTTGTACAGGAACACCAGCTGCATGAGCTACTGCTAAAGAACCAAGAGCACCTCTTGTTGCTCCAGTTAAATCATTATTAGTTTTTCCAGTGTAAGTAATAAATTCTAAACCAATTTTAATAGTACCACTTGAAGCTAAAGCAGACGCATCTACTAACGCAACTGTAGTTGCTGAATTAGTTAATGCAGTGCCGAGTGTAGCGTTAATTGCACCAGTTGATGAAATGTAAGCTTCCATAACATCATTTACTTGAGTTGGTACAGAGTATGTTGCAACACCAGCAACAAATTGTATTTGATTTAAATTAACCTTCCAGAGATGAATACCTCTGTTACCCCATTCAGAAAATAATAAATTTAAACTACGTCTCGCACTTCTTATGTCATAACCACTATTAGTTCGAATACCACATCTCTCGTATGCTTCTTCTATAATATCATCGATTTGAAGATCGAATGTTGTAGTTCCTGACGTTGCCATAATTCATTACATTAAATCTTTATAATAATCTAAAGATTTTCCTGGTGGTAAACTTTCATCTTGTAAGCCCATGCCAGAAGTTCTTGCAGCTCCATAACCTCTAACTGATTTACCCATTGAAGCTTTTTCAACTTTAATTTCTCTTACTAATCTTTTCTTTTCGCTTTTAAGATTTCTTTTACCTTTTTTACTTTTAGCTTTTTCTGCATCAACTCTGCCTAATTCTTCAACATCATCAATCATTTTGCCAACTCTAGCGTAAGTCATTTTACCTTTTTTTGCAAAACCCATTCTATTTCTTACCTTTTCAGGTAGCTTTGCAAGTCCTGGATTTTTTTCTTTATTCACTGGTTTTAACATATCAATTCTCCTTAAGTTTCTATCATACCACCATAATACTTCTTGGTAAAGGTGCTTACATTTGTTGGTTTACCTCCAACTCCTTGAGCTTTAGCTCTTTTTCTAGCAACGGCACTCTTCCTTTGAGAGTCTGTCATTCTTGCTGCTTTTGCAGCAGGGACGCATTTTGGATACTTCCGTTTTTGATCTGCTGCTAATTTTGAACGGCCACACGGTGCGTATGAACCATCTTTTCGTTTGCTTCCAATATCTACCCATTTTTGATCGAACCATTTTTTTAATCCTCCTGATTTAAATGACTTAGAAAAACTAAAACCAATATTCTTACTTTTTCCAGTTTTGCTTCCTGTAACACTTAGTGATGAATTTTCACCTTCTCTAGTTAAGCCTAATGAAAGAGTGCTAGGAATATTACCTTTTTCTTTTTTTAAAAAAGGCTTTTCAGCTCCACCAGAAATAGTTGTTTTACCTTTTTTTATATTTAAACTTGCTTTAGGCACAGAAACATCAGGATCATCATATATATCTATGCCACCTCCAATAGTCGTGCCTTGTAATGTTTTTTTTAAATAATCTGGTACAGATGTTTTTTTTCCCATTAAAACACACCTTTAAATTTTGTACCTCTTATTGCTGCTCCAGCTCCACGACACATCCCGCCTTCAGTGTATCTTCTTAAATTAGATTTCATTAATTTTATTCTATCTTTGTCACCACTTGATTCTATTCTATCTTTTTTCTTATAATTTTTTTTCTCTTTAGCTTCATCTAAAGCTCTTACTTCTGCTGCAGTAAATAGTCGAGATGTTTTCATACGTTGTCTTGGTCCTGATTTAAAAGCTGTCATCAATCATTCCTTTATAATATTTTGTATAATTTTTATTAGATACCTTATGACCTGCTAAATTACCTTTGATATAACTTCCATCGTATGTTTGAAGTTTTTGTGTAAACTTACCATCTTTAGCTTTTACAATAGAATCTAAAGTTTTTGCTTGAGCTTTGTGAAGTCCAGATGCTTTATGAAGAGCACTAGCTACTTTTTTTATTTTAGCCTCACCACCAGCTACTTTACCAGAAGGTTTAGGTCCTCTAAAATCTTTTCTTTTTACACCACTTGGATCTTTAATTTTACCAGCACAAATTTTACTAGCGTATGCGTTCGCATATGCTGAAGGATAAACACGAAATTTTCTTTTCGCTGCGGCCTTACCTCTAGGACATAGTTTAGTCATAATGTTTCAACCTTTTTCTGTTGTACAATTTTTTCGATTGTATCACTTTGGGGCGATAGTTTCTAGACCTTAGTTTTTTTGCTATTGGGTTTTTTGATAAGGTCGTTATAATATTCACTAAGTCCTTTAACATTTGGAGCCTTTGTTTTAAATTCTTTTCTAGTTTTTTTACCCCAACCACGTCCTAAACCTGGTTCTAGTAATCTTGGTATTTGTCCTCTTGTAATAGCCATTATGTTAATAAATCCTTAGCCTTTCCTAAAATAGGTTTATATTTTGTTTTACCCTCTTCTTTAAAAGCATGTAAGAATTGTTTTCTAGGCATTCCTTCCGTTATACTACAATGTATCCAACCAGAATTAGGTTCTCCCGGTGTATAAAATTCTACAATTAATTGATCCCATTCTAATTCTCTATGTATCCAGTCTGCAAGTTCAGCATTGTCCACACCAACACATTCAAAATCTGCCGCTTCTGCACGAGCATGTTGGCTGTTCGCTGAGCTGCCGATGGCTTGGCACAACTCTGGTGATCTAAAACCACTTGTAACTTTTACTCTACCAAAATGATCTCTCACTGGTTGTAATATTTTTTCACAAAGTATTTTTAATTTTTCAATTTGTCCTGCATTAGGATTGTTATTTATTCCACGCCTAATAGCCGTATCTGATTTGGTTAATTCTATTAAAGTAAAATTTCGTGATAAGTTCATTATGTTTCTAGTAGTATGTTTAGATTAAGTCGATACAAGTCGTTTGTTGGTCCGACTCCTCTATGTGTAAGATTACTTTTAAATATTCTTGCATCGTTTTCTATATCATACACCTTTTGATCTTCTACTTCTAGATATCCATCAGAATTATTTAAACAATAAACTATTGAAATAAAGTTATCTTTTTTCTCATCATCATGAAAAGTTCCCATCTCACCTTGTTTATATAAATTCCACATAAATCTATGAATTTTTTTTGGTTTGATCTCTGCCTTTTTACAAACTAATTCTGTAATAATAAATCCAATATCATTTAATCTTTGTTCAATAGGTTCTTTTGAATCACTAGTTTGTCTACTTAAACCTTGAAACTTAGTTTTGTTATCAAACATTATTTTTTTATAATTTTCATCATCTCTTGCAAGTATCCACTTTAAATCTTTTAAGATATTTTTTGTATATCTTATTATTTTAGGAGTTAAGATGTCTTTCTGAATATAAATCATACTTCAACATCTGTATTAAAAGATATAACTATTTTTAAATTATTGCTTTTATTTACTGGAGAACAATGTTTATAAAAACCTGGAAAAGTTAATATGTTACCTTCTTTAATAGATAAGTTAATTTTATTATTTTCTAAATCATAAATTTCTGTTTCACAATTTGTAGGTAATTCAAGATAAAATACATTTGTAAAATTACATTGGGGATGAGTATGTAAATTATGAAAATCATCTTTACCATAAACTTGAAACCAAATACCTGTTAAGATAACTTTTGAAAAGTTATACTTTTTACTAAAATTTTCTAAATATTCCGGTAGGATTTCAGTACAAAAATAATCTCTATATTCTTTAATTGTTTCTTTAGACATTTCATAATCAGTATGTAATATTGATTCATCATTTCTTTTAATGCTAGTTTTAGGCAACTTAAAAATTAAGTCTTTAAGGATTTGCTTATGTTCTATAAAATTTTCAACTTTGTAAAGATGAATATGTGGGTTCATTAATTAAGTATAAGCTTTTTTATACTTTTTTCACCTAAATAAATTTCTGTCTCTGCCTCACTCCTCAAGCATTTGTATGATACATTTGGATTATAGTCACGTTCTGCTACTCTCCTTGCACGTAAACAAGAAGCCATATTTTCTTGTATTCTGTGTTCCTTAATTTCACCATTCCAGAACATAAGAAGAGCTACTACAACCTCGGTCATTTTTTTTCCTTATAATTATCGATTGTTATAATTCCAGGATTATCTTTCATATATTTTTCCTTTAATACTGTCCAATAACTTATTTTAGGATCAAAATCTCGTTCACCATATTTACTTGTAGGCATAACACCTAGGGAAGTGCACATATTTATTAATTCTGCAAATTCTTTAGGTGGTGGATTAATTCTTGGAACTCTTTTACATTCTTTAACAAGCTCAAGCTGTGTTTTAAGTTTTTGTTTTAATCTTTGTTCTTCTGCAAATTTATCATCACATACAGGCCCTATATCTTTTCTCCATCTAAAACCTAAAACTTGGGTTTGACTTTCATCACTTGTGCCTGTTTTATATTCATGTTGTCTAACTTCAGAATATGCTTCCCAACTGCCTTGGTTACATGAATTTGTTCCATCGTTTAAATATTCGTTACGTGCCTCTGCTATTGTGCAGCAAAAAAAACTAACGGCTAAGATCTTTAATATCGTACGCATGTTCTCTTACCTGATCTGCTAATTGTCTATATAAATTTTCTGCCATCTCCCACGTTGCTTCAGCTG
>CAACVD010000644.1_pt2 | contig 15554 bp, 19 predicted proteins | sample 2381771 | NCBI WGS metagenome assembly CAACVD01 (sample SAMEA5211965, study PRJEB30684) | marine metagenome | biome: Marine; feature: Epipelagic; material: Water | collected 2015-10-15 | depth 15 m | reverse complement strand
ATCCTCTCTAACTGGGGAAATACAAATTCATAAATAAAACTGTTCGCAAATAGCGGACAATTTTCACAAAGGGGGATTCGGTATGCTTAGACCATTCACGTTACTTATTACTACGGCTGCACTTGGCGACATTGCAGGTGATCCAACTGCTCTGATGTCTTATGACATTTGGTCACAGGATGAAGATGGATTCTTCTCTGCCGAAGTAACGTCGGCTGTCTATACCGAACCCGACCAGCAGGATGTCGTAGGTCTTCCCGATGGTGCGATGTTGGTAACAATCAAAATTGAAAATGATTGGGAATCAACACTTGCAATTGAAGACCTCGACATCTATGTTGGAGAAAGCACCTCCGACATCTCTGCCCTTGTGATGCCGGGATATTTCACAGAAACACCCCTTGAAGATCAACTTGAAACTTTTTACAATGCCCCGGACTATGTGGACTTTGGATACGAGACGGGTCTGTTCTCTTGGGACTGGGGCTTTTCGGACGATGCGACCACGAATTCTTTAGCCCCCGGAGAAACAGCGACAGTTTTTATAATCGCTTGGGCAGATAGTTTCACAACATCTCCCGGTGTTCTTCAAGGTGACGGATCTGCTACCGTGTTTGAAACTTTCACACCCGATCTTGAAAGCATTCCCGTTCCTGCACCAGCGTCCGTTGCCTTGGGTGGTCTTGGTGTTCTGTTTGGTGGTAGGAGAAGACGATCCTAAATAACTGTATGAAGGATTTTCGTACATTTATAACAGAAGAAGTTAATAAAGTAGAACAATATCTTCAAGAATTTGAAGATGCTGTTTCCTCTACACACCGCCGTGCAGATATTAACGGTCACACTTTTTTTGTTCCTTTAAATTTTAAAGATGAACTTCCAAACAAAATGATCGCTTCCGCGTTTCAGGGTGATGAGCCTGCTGGCTGGGTTGGGCTACTCGAATTTGTTAAAAATAATAAACCGCAAAATGCAAATGTCACATATTTGCCTGTTTTTTCAAAAGAAACTTTTCAGAGCGGAAAGCACGAAGATCCTCGTGGTGAAAACCCAAACCACAATATTCCAAATAAACCATCCAAGGAAACATCACGACTTTTGGCAGCAGAAGACAAGTGGCTCCCGCTCGCCTCTGGAGGCTTCCTAGACCTACAAGAAGATCCATACAGGGGAGAGGGCTATGCTTTTGTCTGGAGCGACAGAGGGGACTTAGGCTCCCGTATCGTGGACCTGATTTCAGAGTATTTTGATCTTTTTGGTGACGGTAGAATCGATTCTGACGATCAAGGAATGTTCGGAGACTATCTTGCCACCAAAGGCATCACGCCGTCTGTGACGAGCGAGACACCCATTGTAGGGGAGGATATGGACAAGCGTGTGAAAGTGAATGTTGAAATTATAAAGGAATTCCTCAAATGATTCGTTTCGGTGATTTTCTCAAACAACCAGTCCTTCACGAAGCCGCTTCACAAAAACATAAAATTATGATGCGGCGACCGACACCGATGTTTCCTGATGCAAAAAATATTAAATTAGAACCACCACCCAAATTGTCATCTCCGTCAACCAAGATCGAACTCGATGAGGTTCGGGACGCGATGATTATGTCGGATGAAAAATTAAAATATCTTCTTGACTTGGATAAAAATTATATGAAAATGATGTCTGAAATTGTTGGTGGAGAAATGGATCTGATCGAAGAGATCAAAAGACAAATCGACACGATAACATTGAATATAAAATATTCATTCAACAGACTCCGACCAAGAGAAACTGCAAAGTATTATGGTGAAACTTTGAAACCACTTGTTAAAGTTGCCACACCGAGTTATCCTAGCAATCATACTGCCGTTGGTGAAACCATTTCTGGAATTCTTTCAAGAAAATATCCGCAGTTTAAAAAGGATCTTGAAAAAGTAGCAAATGACAATTCAATTTCAAGAGTTGAGTTGGGTGTTCACTTTATGGGTGATGTTGAGGCAGGGAAAGAACTCGCAGAACAATTGTTAAATAAATACCAACCAGAGGAAGAACTCGTCAAACCAAAGAAACAGTATCGCTATGGTGATCTTCCCGCACCCGTATACGGTAAGGAGGCATACTAATGATTTGGTTAAACGAAGAGGATGAAAGAAAAATGCAAGAGGCAATTGGTCAATTCAAAGATGTTGTTCGTGATGCAGAGAAAATCGCAGGTGAACTTAAAAAAACAGTCTTCATTATGCAACACATTAGAAACGGTGACTACAAGTATGCAGAAAATCGAAATGAGATTCGCAAACTTGAAAGACAAAAGTACGAAATTGTAGACGAGGTAAAGCCGTGAACATCAATTCAAGAAAATCAATTAACGAAGAACGTGCCAAGTATAACAAGGGCGATGTTTTTGAATTTGTAATCTCCGCTGCAATGGTGGCTAGATTTACAGATCGCTATGACGATGGGTCTGGAATGCCACTCACTCCACAATCTGTTGAGGATGTGATGGCACAATACTTTGCAGGAAACCGACAATGGGAGGTTGACGAGGGTGATAATCAAATAGATGTTGTTCTTTTTGATACGGCTGCCCTTCCCGGTGCTGCTCTGGTGCAGTTGAACACTCCCGGCTATCGTGGTTCCAAAGAGGTTCAGGATATGGTGAAGTCTTCAATCTCCGCAGTCAAGCGTGGAACGATTGGTGATTTGGCTGACGATGTGATTTCAAATAATCGTGCCGATAATGTTGTGATTCGTCCCGTTGGAACACTGGCACAATCAGCAACCAAGTCTGATGTTGATGTTTATGTCAACGGAACAGAGGTTCGTCGAGCAGGGATTTCTTTGAAATATGAAACAAAGAAAGAAACACAAATTGCACAATTTTCTGGACGAGACTCTGTGCAGTCTTTAAGAAGTGCATTTGCAACTTTTGGTATTGAAGTAAAGCCTGCTCTCAAGGCTGTTGAAAAGGCAGTGAGTCAACTCGGTGGAGTCTACACAGGTCGTGATGATCCCTTGATTCAGAAAGATAAAGCAATTATGTTCCCTGCCGTTCGTAGTGTTTTTGATTTTGTTTCAAAGAAGTTCTCTGGTAACTGGCTTGCAAACGTAAGAAACGCTGCGACTTTGGCTGATGGATTTATCAAAGCCGGTCGGGGTCAAGAAGAAGATGTTGAGATTATCAAAGGCTCAGGCTCAAAATCAATCACATTCAACCGAGCAACCTTCGAGGCATTGAAAAGAGGACTTGCCACTTCTGCAAAAAACAAAGCAATCATCTGGCGTATTGGTCAGGAGGGTGGCAATCCAAAGATCATTCTCGTTGCAGATGGTCTGGAAGTCTTTAGTATTCGTTTTCGTTATGATGCCGACTCAAACAAAGACAAGACACAGTATCGTGTAAGATTTAGAACCTACGTTCAAACGGGTAAAGAATTACCTGCATTTATTGAGAAGTATTGATGATTGAGTTTTCTCGTTTTCTAACTGAACAAAAGAACTTGCACCTTGAGCATCTTGAAGACGAGTTGTTCAATCGGGGTGCAGTCGGCGTGAGTGAAGCGATTGCTTTTCTTAAGTCTTTGACTGATATGTTGAAGGGCGATGTGAAGAGTCCGATTGATGTGACTGTGAAGTGGGACGGTGCGCCTGCCGTCTTCGCTGGCATCAATCCAGAAAACGGTAAGTTCTTTGTTGCGACAAAATCACTCTTTAACAAAACACCAAAAATCAACTACACCAACGCAGATATCGATGCTAACCACGGTGGTGGTCTGGCTGATAAATTAAAAGTTGCCCTTGCCAATATGAAAGGTTTGGGAATCACTGGTGTTCTTCAAGGAGATATGCTCTACACAAAGGGTGATCTCTCTAGCCAAACGATTGGGGGAGAGTCGATGCTTTCATTTACGCCCAATACAATCACCTACGCGGTTCCAGCAAACAGTGATTTGGCAAAGAAAATCAAATCATCAAATATGGGTATTGTGTTTCATACGACATACTCAGGAAACACCATTGCCAATCTAGCCGCATCGTTTGGAGCAGATGTTTCTAATTTGAAAAAGACAAACAAAGTTTGGTATCAGGATGCCGCATACCGTGATGTTTCTGGTAAGGCAACGATGACGGCAAAACAAGAAGAACAGATTCGACGTTTCATCAAAGGCACAGAAAGAATTACAAAATCAGAACGCAAGATTATTAAAGAAATTGTTAGTGGTCCGATGAAGGATATTATTAAAATTTACTTGAATCAAAATGTTCGTGGTGGTGTCGAGCAGGGAACATCAAAAGGTTTTGCTGCGATGATGAAGTCACGATTTGAAACAAAGATCGCAGGACTGAAAACTGACCGGGCGAGAGAACGAGTCGAACAAGAAATGAATGAAATGCTTTCGTATTTGAAAAAAATCTCACGAAACTTGGATCAAATTTTTATTGCACACTTCTATCTTGCACAGGCAAAGATGCTTGTTCTAAAGAAGTTGCAAGCACTAAATACTATGCCGTCGTTCATTAAAACGGATAGCGGCTATCGAGTCACCGACCCAGAGGGGTTTGTGGCAATTTCTAAAAGCGGGAATGCTGTGAAACTTGTAGATCGTATGGAGTTTTCCCGAGCAAACTTTACAGTAGCAAAGGATTGGACAAAATGAAACTCCCAAAAGAATATAAAAAATATGCAGTTCCCGGTGGATATGAAAAATGCAGTTCTGCATACGGAAGAAAAATGCTTAAAAGATTTGGCTTTGGTCCCACAGTAAAAACAATTGAATCTGTTGTCGAACCAACCACAAAGAAAAAAGCAACTCGCAAGAAAAAGTCTACTAAATAAGATTGAGGACTCACCTCAGCACCAAAGGAGATTGATATGGATTTTGTAACTACGTCTTACGGATTTATCGCACACACACTTATTACTTTTACACTTGGTGCTTTGATTGGCAAACCGCTCTGGGAATGGGCTAGATCGTTTCTTCCTTGGAACAAATGATCTTACAGTTCGTGACCAGATGTGGGTGGCTGCAATCAAAACAAACCCGGAAATAGGAGGTGATCAAGCATATGCAACCACAAAACGTTGGAGTGAATCACTATGCTGTTGTGGAGGAGCGAAGAGGTAAGAAGGCGGTCTTAACCTTTGGACGCTTCAATCCACCCACATCTGGTCACGAACTGTTAATCAATAAGGTTCTTGCCGAGGCAAAAAAACGAAGGGCTGACAATTTTATCTTTGCCAGCCATTCTCAAGATAAGAAAAAGAATCCGCTCGATTCAAGAACGAAAACTAAACATATGAAGTCCCTTTTTAAAGGGGCTAATGTTATTTATAATACTTCAATTCGCACCGTCTTTGATGCCATTGGATATCTTGCCGATCAAGGATATAAAGATGTTACTGTTGTCGTTGGAGGTGACAGAACGGCAGAATTTGAAAGAACGATTCGTCCATATGTCAATCACCCAGACCCAGACAAATCATTTGATCTTGATTCCTTTGAGGTCGTAAGTGCAGGACAACGCGATCCGGATGCGACTGATGTGAGCGGAATGTCTGCATCCAAAATGAGAAAGTTTGCCGCCGAAGGTGATTTCCGATCATTCCGACAGGGTGTTCCCTCTGCTGCTTCTGATCGTCAGGCACGAAAACTTTTTGACGATGTTCGGAAGGGTATGGCTGTCTCCGGGGGAGACATCATCGAAGAGGTCGAAACCCCACCAGAAAAAATTAAAGTTTTAGTTTTCTCTGGGTACAGTGAAGAAAATAACGGCAACTTGATGAAGACTGCCGGGCGTATCAAAGAAGAATGTGCCGAGAAAGGCATCGATTGTTTTGTTGCCTTTGTCCCATACGCACGATCCATCAAAAATGAAGACGGTACTCGAACGGTCGTGAACAAAGACGGTGAAGAATTTGTTGCAAACCGTCACGATACTGTTGTCGTGGTTCGTGGAGCAGCAGCCGGTAACAGCGGAACGCTTGACCTAATCTCTTCTTTCGAGAAAGATGGTTTCTTTGTGATTAACTCCAGAGAGTCCATCGACATCTGCTCGGACAAGTATCGTACGGCATTGACTCTGGTTGAGGCAGATTTGCCCACACCAAGAACCGCATTGATTACAGACCCACAAAAAATCGATGAGATTCACGAACAGGTCGGTGGAGAGTTCCCAGTCGTTGCCAAAACAATCCGTGGTTCCAAAGGCAAAGGGGTGTTTATTCTTGAAAGTGAACAATCACTCAAGTCCACTATCGACGCAGTGATGAAAATCGATGATGAGCAAGAATTAATTCTTCAAGAATATCTTAAAATTGACAATGATATGAGAGTCATCGTATTGGATGGCGAAGTCATCGCAGTGATGGAAAGAGGAAAGGTTAAAAACGACTTCCGTACAAACTTCTCTCTTGGTGCTGATATTAAAGAAGTACAGATTAGCGAAGAAATTGCAAAAATTGCAAAGCGATCTGCTAAGGCTGTTGGTGCTTACTTCTGTGGAGTGGACATTGCCATCTCAGGAAAAACAAGAAAACCTTTTGTAATTGAGGTCAATTCATCACCCGGATCCGAAGGTATCGAAAAGGCAACAGGTCAAAACGTGACCTCTGGGTTCCTTGATTATATTCTTGACAAGGACAACTGGAAATATCCACCCACAGTTGTCGGTCGTAGAGAAATGATTTCAATTCCAGAAATCGGTGATCTTGAAGCAAAGTTTGACACGGGCAATATGGTTGTGAACTCAATTCACGCGGATTCTTACGAGGTGCGTGATGGTATTGTTTATTGGGAAATGAACGGCGAAGAGTACGAAAATAAACTTCTTGATGTCTTGACGGTTCTGCAAGGTGCGGTTGCTGCAAACAAAGAGCAGCGTCCGATGATCGAACTTGACATTGAGTTTATGGGTAAGAAATATCCAAAGCGTAAGTTTACTTTGGATGATCGCAGTAACAAAGGAACACCCGTTTTGATTGGTGTACCCTTTATGAAAGAATTCCATATCATTGTCGATCCCGGTAAGAAGTTTATCAAAACAGAAAGAATGGAAGAAGAATTCTTACCAAAGGCTATTCTTTATCTTGCCTCGACTCTCGCTGCGATGCCAACATTCCAGAAAATCGTATCGAAATTTGGAGGCAACATTGATGATATCTTCAAGGCGATTCGTCGAACACCCCCTATGTCAACTGCAATTAGAAAAGTAATCAAACTACCAACTATCGACAATGATGATATTATGGCAGCCATTGATAGTGCTGTAAATATGGTTGAAACAGGTGCATCGTTCCTCACGATGGGTGAGGCTACTCTCACGAAAAAAGAAATGAAACTTAGAGATAAGTATGCAAAAAGTTTGAAAAAGAGAGCAAAAGGTTTCAAGAGCCGTTACGGTGATGACTACAAAAATGTCATCTTTGGAACTGCTACCAATATGGCAAAACGCAGCACTGAAGAAGAGGCTGCTGATCAGGAATATCATAAAGGAACTTTGGAGGGAACTCCAGAGAGAACTAAAAAGTATAAGCAAGCCACACCCGGACAGGTAAATGAGATTGCAGATACATACTTTAACAAAGGAGGCTCAATATGAGCAATTATGGTTTTGGTTCAGGACCGTTTAGCGAAGATAACGGTGATCTTAACTCTGCGATTGACGCAGCAAGAAAGGTGATGGGTGGTTACAAGCCCGATCTTCCTTCGACGGTCACACAACAACACGTTGATGATGCTGCATTAGATGTTGTTAATAACGCAAAAACACTTCAAGAAAAAAATGCAATTATTCAAAAGCACTTTTCTAATATTCCAGTTGAAATCAACGAAGAAGTTACAACTTCTCAAGTTGCTGCATTTGAAAGAATTGTTATGGCAAGGATTGGACGAAGATGAAGTCATTTAAAGAGATCAGAAAGACACTTTCGGAAGAATACTACTCTGGACCAACTGCATATGTAGGCAGTGATAGAACCAATGTAGGTGATATTACTGGTACTGATCTCGGTGGTATGGGCAGCGGCTCTGAAAAGACTCAGTATCCTACCACAAATAACATCAAAATGATTGAAGCCGGTCTGAACTCTGAACTTGTAGGGGTCGTGAAAGATCCTGTGACTGCGATCACAAGAGCAAGAACAAAGTTGAATATGACTGGTCTTTCCTTCGATATCAATTCCAAAGATATCAATATGGCTATGTCCTCTGGTGAGCCTTACGTTGTGGATCTCAATTTCGGTGGTCGTGCTTTGGGTAGAGATCCCGGCGACGAAGAAAGAGATGATTTTGCTGATGATATGGGAATGGTAGGACAAATTCCTTACGAAAAGACCCTTCCTTCTATGGATGTCTCCTTTGATATTGAAATGGTTGGAACCGGATTTAAAATTACTGCATCGATTGTGTAATGAACTTTGATAATTTGAACGACGAGAACATCGTCCTTTTTGCTATGAAACACTATAATAATCCCGCCTGTAAAGGTATCGAGGAGTTTAATGATGATTTCAATCGAATTAAATACATCAAAAGACTCTTCAATCGGTACGAATCAAACGGGAATCTCAAAGAGCGTTTGATTCTTAATCATATTATTACATTTTTTAATGTCTTTGGAATCCCTGCGGCAAACAGATTGTTGTTCAATCGCATCGAAGAAAAACATCATATTTTCCTCAAACCCTTCTTGGTGTATTTAAATTATTGTCCCGAAGACAAGATAGACGGTTTAGACGTAACTCGTATACCGTTGGACAATAAAATCATAAATACACTGAGAGGTCTATGATGATTCACTTTGAGCATTTAATCGAAAAACTTAGAGCATTGGAAAACGTTCGCAACGTCGATATGACCAGCGAGGAGTTTTCTTACACATATCCCGGTTCTAACTTAGCACCAATTCCAAAGATGTATTCTCAGTCTGTTGACTCACCAGAGACAATCAGTTATGAGTTAAATATTGATCCTGCAATTCGTTCTAAAGTTCTTGCCCTGAAAAAAACTAAAAACCCTGACGAGGCTATTGTCTACAATCCAGACACAAAGAACGCCGAGATCATCAACAAATCTGAAACAAACGATTATGTGCAAAGAGGCTTCAAGGTAATCTACGAAGAAGCCAATGTTGCTCCTGTTCCCGGTCCTGCTGGTTTTACAAATACCAGTGGTTCTTTTGATACCATTGCAGGTATGGATAAAAGACTTGGCAGGAAACGAAATAAGAAAGAACTTGATAAATTCAACGGAAGAACTTTTGACCTCACGCCTGATATGTTCAGACGAATGAAAGAGGGCAAAGAGAGGTATTCTCGTTGGTCGCAGTTTATTGAGGAAGAAGAAGACGGTCCTGTGATCGATCAGATTCGATCCTTTTCTTTGAGAAATCCTACAAGTCCTGTAGTGATTCGGGATACTGAATCTGGAGAGAAGGCGATTCTTCGACGCAAGACAAACGACTCACGACTCAGACACAATCGATCCAAGTTGAAAGAAGAGACAGATCCACCTGAATCAACCCCATATTACATCTTTAGAAGTTTTATGTTTGATAATTTAGTGTATAATGCAGCAACTTTTACTGCACCCCTGATGATTCGGAGTTCCTTGATGACTCCAGTTTCACCATATGGATATAACACAGGCTATCCAATGTTCCCGATGGCTAACGCTCCACAAGTGCTTTTAGATATGTTTGACTACAATGGTGATGGCATCATTGGCTACAATGATATGACTTTGGTGACAAGAATGTTTGAAATTATGGATGAACTGTTTCCTCCGAGTGGATTTCAAGATGGTCCCCCAAGTGGACTTCCTTCTGCGAGTTGGTATCGTGAAAATTGGGAATCTTTTAATCAAGAATATGGCGTAGACCTTCCGGATCCTTCAAGTTGGTACTTCTCAACAGATTATAGCGGAGAACTTTTCTTTGAGCCAGACTCTCAATTACCCCCAAACAATGGAAAGCCGGACTATGGTACATTTGAGAATGGACTTTATGAATGGCAAGGTACTTTAAGAGATTACTATAATCTGATCCAAACGATGCGTGGGTGGCGAACAAGTGGAGTTGAATACTGTATTGGTGGTAGTTGTGTCCCCTTGCCGGGTTATCATCCCATTGGATTCCTTGAACAATTCTTTCCTGAGTTTTATGAATTTCTTATGCAGATGGATTACGCAAATGATGGTTATTTTCACTCTGGATCATCCCAAGGGATCCCCACCGGAGGAACTGGCAGTTTTCTTATTATGAGAAGCCTAATTCCGGTACTTGTTCAATATTACAACAATTTGGGTTATGATGACGATATATTAGACTTACAATTTGAAGATATTGAATCTGCCTCTCAAGGTTTTGATGGGTTGAATCGTTTTATTCAAACACTTTTTCTAACAGGAGACAAAGAAAACATAGTGCTTCCCGATGGAACGCTTATTCCAGCCGGATATGGTTTTGATCTTTACATCTTGCTCACATATGGGTTTTATTTCGACCCCAACTACGGTCAAGTTCCCACACCACCCGAAGAGACTCCTATTGCACAAAGCCCATATCAAATTACACAATTGCCACCTCCTTCGCCGGAGAACCCGTGATGAAGAGTTTTATGAGATATTTAAAAGAAGAGACAGATCCACCGGAACAAGGGATTTCTGACTACTATTACTTTAGACAATTTATGTTTGATAATTTAGTGCCTAGCGGACTTGTCTTACCCTTGATGTTCCGAAACCAGAATATTGGTGGAGTTAGTGGCGAAGAATCTTACCCGATGTTTCCAATGGCTAATGCTCCACAACCCCTCTTAGATATGTTTGACTACAATGGTGATGGCATCATTGGCTACAATGATATGACTTTGGTGACAAGAATGTTTGAAATTATGGATGACTTGTTTCCTCCGGGTGGAGACGGTCCACCAAGTGGATTACCTTCTGCGAGTTGGTATCGTGAGAATTGGGAATCATTTAACCAAGAATATGGCGTAGACCTTCCGGATCCTTCTAGTTGGTTTTTCTCATCAAACTATGATGGAGAACTTTTCTTTCAACCAGATTCCCAATTACCCCCAAACAACGGAAAACCAGATTATGGCGGGTTAGAAAATGGACTTTATGAATGGACTGGTAGTGTGGGGGATTATCTTAATATTATTAAAACAATGCGGGGGTGGCGATCTTTTGGAATTCCGTGGGCAGGGAATCCTGAAAATGACACATATGGAGCAGTTCCCGCTGAACTTCTTCAACAATTCTTTCCTGAGTTTTATGAATTTCTTATGCAGATGGATTACGCAAATGACGGTTTGTTCCACTCAGGTTATGGACCGGGTGCTATCGGAATTGGAACCGGAAGTTTTCTAATTTTTCAATATGCGATTGACGTAATACTCAGATATTATAATCTTTTGTCAGATTATAGTGGGGAATTTGATAGTGAGTATCTTTTAAATCGACCATTTGAAGAGGTAAATGCACTACAGGGTTATGATGGATTGAATCAATTTATTCAAACATTGTTCTTGACTGGTGATGCAACAGAGGGACCATATAATTTACCAGACGGTTTTCAAAACAGTCCTCTTGGATACTTAGTGTTAATATACGGTTTCGGTTTCGACCCCAACTACGGTCAAGTTCCCACACCACCCGAAGAGACTCCTATTGCACAAAGCCCATATCAAATCACACAACTACCAACACCGGAGAACCCATAAGGAGAAAATATGGAATTTTTATCACCTGACTTTTTATCACTATTGACTGGTTCTGCAACTGGTTTCTTGTTTAAAGCAATGGCTGAACGTCGTGCGCAAGACCAAGAGCGATTCAAGATGGCAATGGGAGTTGCCGAAAAGGAAAACGAACACGCCGATGCTGCCGTAAAACGAGTCGGTATCGATGCAGGTAAACTTGTTCGTCGGTTTATTGTTCTTTGCATTATGTTTGGAACAATCATCGCACCATTCATCATCGCATACAGCGATGGTGTCACCACCGTCGTGGAACACGAATCTACCGTCTACAAGTCTTGGGACTTGCTTGGTTTGTTCGGTACAGATAGTGTAAGAACGTATACCCCAGTGGAGGGATATTTGTATACAGAAGAAAATAGACAAATCCTTGTAACTATTGTAGGATTCTACTTCGGCACTGCCGTGAGAGGAAAATAAGGAATTTTTGAGATGAGATATATTTTAATTATGTTGTTAGCGGGATGTGCGAGTGTCAAAAGTGTCAAGCAACCTTTTGTTGATATTGGCATCGACGGACAACCACAAATCATTCACACTTTAGACTCGGCATCTGAGCCAGTTAATAATACAAATACAATTCTTGGTGCTGGGGATGCCTTGGGACTACAAACTTATGAGGAGATTGAACCCTCAAAAAAAGTTATGGACCCGTGGTTATATTTGGATGGTTTGCTATCCTATTAACTGCGGGTTATCTTGTTTGGTGTGAATTCTTCAAGAAATCATTTAGATAAGGCACGCGATTTCTGATAGGACTCGTAAGCCATCTTGCAAATGTAATAGGCATCGACAATATCAGTGACCGGACTCCCAATACTTGAACGATTGGGTGTTATCATTTTTTGCAGATTGATCTTCGTGTCGATCTGAAACTGCTTTACCATTTTTTCTTTTGTCGCATTGCCCTTTCCGGTGGCAAGTTTTTTTACACTTGTTGGAGGAATGACTTCGACCGGAAGACGACTTTGATAAAGTTTATATTTCAGTAGACCACAGTTTTCTGCAATTTGAAAGATTGCTCGTCCGGATGCACCAAAAGCATACCCTTCAAGACCCACAAGAACAGATCCTTCTACCTTTTCCAATGCCCAGTCTGCAATGCTTTCGTATCTCTGACAATCGTGTGAGTAATCATCAAAGTTCGTTCCGATAAACTGATAATCAAAAGTTTTTGCAAGAGACTTTGTATTTGTCAAAAAGTAAAAGTAGCAGTCTTTGATTGCGAAAGGTGTATCGTTTGTTTTACCACGAAAAACGCAGATGCAAGGACCGTTCAGGGAGTAATCAATCCCTGTTATCAGAATCTCGTTTTCGTTCACTTTCTGCAATCTCCGTGAGCAACTCAATCACCTTTGTCAATTTGTTGTCGATGGACTGATATCTGTATACGGGAACATCCATACTTAAAATTTCACCGTAGAGGGATTTGTGAGAAAAATCGCCTTCCAAAATCTTAATATTTTGATTTGCGTAAAAAGGATTTGTTGTCGGTTTTGTATGATCTACAACCTTTGATTTTTTCAGTAACTCAGATTTTTCAGTCAAATCTTTTGTGTCAGCAGTTTGTTCTGCAATCTTTTTGTTTGCTTCCGCCTGAATCTGAGCGGCTCTCTCCAAGGTCTTTTTATCTTCAAACGAAAGAAGATCATTCAAAAGTTGTTGTCGCTTTTTGCAACCACCGCATTGTTTGATTCGACCACCACTCACTGTGTCGATTGATTCTTTGACAAGATCACCAGCACCTTTGCCGATAAGTTTCTTTTTCAAAATATTTGGCATCCAAGAAATGTTCATAGTAATAACTCCTTTGTAAAATTATGTATACAAAAACAGCCCACCTTTTGGCGGGCTGTTTTCAAAAAAAGGTAAACCTTTTATTAGAAAGTGAATCTCAAACCGGCACGAATTCCTTCGTCCCGATCATCATATTCAACGAGAGCAGAAACGCCCTCTTGGAATTCACACACGCCGCCGATGGCGAACGTGGTTTCTTCAAGGTGATCGTGTTCAACACGACCGTAACCGGAGAAGGTATCTTCCACGGTAAACAAAACTCCCTGAGCAACGGCAGTCCATTCGCCGTTGTCGTCCGTGTAGGAAATGAATCCGCTTTCATCAGAGATGTCAACAGTCCAAACTTCCATTTCTTCACCAATGAAACCGAAGCCTAATGCTCCGAGTTCAACACGACCACCGTAGGTCACGGAGTCGCCAAAGACATCATCTCCAACGATGTCAAAAGAGAAAGAGGCATCACCGATGTCTCCTCCGAACGAAACGCCGTCAACGACGATTCCGCCCAACCCGAACACGCTAGAGTTGGTCAGACCAACCCCGTAGGTGTATTCGGACATTGCGAGTTCAGCACTAAAGTTTCGTTGGAAGCGTCCAACGGTGACATCAACACCACCGAGATCAGCACCAACGTATGCTTCCCAAAGTGTCGTATCATCAAGATTGTCATTGGTTTCAAAAGCGAAACCGTAGACTGCACCTTTGGACTCACCGTATGCACCAAGCACAAGACGGGTATCCAAAGTCTCAACACCATCAAGTGATGTCACGACAGTTTGACCAACGCCGCTAAACTCAATATCTCCTGCTGCGGCAATAGCAGAAAGACACAGTGTGGATGCAAGAATGCTCATCTTAGCCTCCGACTCCCGAAACGAGATCAAAGACAGAGCGAACAGCGTCCGCGAACCAAAGCACGCCGTCCCAAGCGAAAGGGACGAGGGCAAGGGTGATCAAAGTAGAACGGCAAACGCCGATCTTCTTAAGCAATCTGCAAACGCAGCCACCACTACACGACGTAGGGCAATCATTAGGGGTTTTAGTAGCCATATAATTTCTCCTTATGTTGGCTTGTCATCTCAACTCCAAGATGACTGGATTATGATTGTAGGTTTATGTATGATACTTGTCAAGACAAATCTACGACTTCACACGAATCGCCAGAACAAGCCATTGTCTGAGATCCTGCCGTATTGTCTTCCTGTTCATAATTTTTTAATAACGTCCAATCAATATCATTTGGTAATTTTTCTAGTAATTCTTTATATTCTTCAATATCACAGTCCTGATATGGAGCCTGCTTGTAGGTGTGATCGGAATGTGGAAGGAACGAGATGCCTGAAATATTATCTAAATTATTCCAAACCCAAGCACCAACCTCAAACCATTCATTTTCTTTAACCGTGATTGTCACGGACGGCTTGTGTTCACACCAGAATTTTTGATATTTTAGCCACAGTTCCAGTTGTTCAATCGCAGTCATATCAGTTCTAAAAACTGAATTTTCAGGAGCCTTGACGGGAAACGAGAACACGGTCACGTTATCGGGCTTCATCACGCAGGCTTCCGCAGGGAAACCTTGATCTTTCATAAATTGACACAGTGGATCTTTGTTGTCCGCACGAACGGTGCGAATGTATTGTGGATTGTGTCGGGCGTGAATACCAGAAGCGGCATCCACTAGTTGAGACACAGTTCCAGACGGCTTCACACAAGTTGTAGAAACCGACTGCTCAATACCAAGATTTTTTGCATATTCACGATTTGTTTTTACAACATCATCACGCAGGTCTGCAAGCATTTCTTCAAGACCATCGGTGTTTCCGTTTGTCAAATCTGAATCCATAATCCCGGTCATTGAAACACCGAGCAATCTTTCATCTTCACAATTTTTCTTCCAAGAAGATGACAAATATCTAAAATCTGTCAGGGTGGATTGCCAAGTTCCAAGAATGGTAGCCAGTCTTGCTTTTCGTCGGAGAGACTCAGGTGTATCGTCGGCTCTCACGACCAT
>CAACVD010000767.1_pt1 | contig 15561 bp, 16 predicted proteins | sample 2381771 | NCBI WGS metagenome assembly CAACVD01 (sample SAMEA5211965, study PRJEB30684) | marine metagenome | biome: Marine; feature: Epipelagic; material: Water | collected 2015-10-15 | depth 15 m | reverse complement strand
TTTAAAAGTAAAAATACATCATTTATATCAGTTTCACCATCAAAATTAAAATCTGTAGGGTGACATTCACTTTGTTGACCTGCATAAGGTAAAAGTAAAAGCAAATCATTATTACTAGTTACACCATCACCATCTAAATCAGTAGGACAATCTACTATAGGACAGGGATCGGGGGCTTCAACACAAAAATTAAAATAAAGTGTACCGCTTTCTTCAATTTGCTCATCCCAATAATAAATTTGTTCACCATTAGATAATTGTATATCTACATAACAACCTGGGTATCCTAAAAGATCAACTAATTCACAATCCAAATTAGAATTTCCTGTCCATCTCCACCATAATTCATAACAACCAGGTTGTAAACAAAAAGACCATTCAATGGGCCAATCATCTGCCATAAAAAATGTTCCTGTTTCCCAACATTGGGGCCCACCCCAATTACAAGAAGCAATTACACCTGGAATATGGTTACCTGTTTCTGGGTTCCATTCGTAAATTCTCCACTGTGTACTAGGGGAAAATCCATCATAGTAAGTGACATTTATCTCAGTAAAAGGCTGAAATGGAAGATCTTGTATTAAAGAATTATTAAATTCCCAACCATCATCAGGAGTAATTAAATCTATAAGAACAGTATAATCCCCAAATTGAAAATTATAAGGATCAAAGGCTATTTCAAATGTTTCATCTTGATCTAAAGAAATAACACCAGAGTACGTATCATAATAAACCTCTCCAAATGTTAAATCTAATACTTGTATTTGACATTCTATAAAAAATGTCCCACTTAAACCAAAATTCTTAATTGTTATTGAAGGATCTAAATAAGTATCGCATTCGGGGTTATTATTTGTAAAACTTATTATAGCTAAATCAACATCAGCGTTACCACATGCTATATTATTATTAATAACCCCAGGCCTTAGTGTTTCAAGTTGTGCATGCATGCGATCAATTTGACCAGGGGTAAATAAAGTTCTACATTGGTTAGGGGCATAGGACATATAAGAATTAATAATATCACCTGGGCACGCGGGTTGACAACTAAATACTTGTATAGTAGGAGGGGTATCACAAACTCTATCACCCTGCATTTCACAATCAGTCTCAGTAGCTGCATCTTCACAATCATCATATGTGGGATTAAACCCATCAGCAAAAGTGTGATATAAACCACACCAGTGACCTATTTCATGGATTAAAGTTTTAGATGTTGGATCATTAAATCTATTAGTGCGGACCCAACAAGCATGACCTGTTGGTAAAGTAGCAAATCCCTGAGGTCCACTCGTCCAATCATCTACATATATGTTAAGATACTCATCAGGTTCAATAAGTGTTTGATAACTTACAGAAGAATAATAATCTTGTGCGTTACTACTAAAATCGTAGTCAGGGAATTCAGTAAGCATGTTATGGTATATAATACCATTTATAGCTTCACCATTAGGTCCAACAGAGGCTATGCATAATTCCAAAGAAGCATTAGAATTTTCAAACCAAGTATTAACACTATCTATAGCTTGATACGCAATTTCCGAAGAAAGATGTGGAAATATACCATAAGGTTCACCTTCATGTAGAATATGAACAATTGTTGGAATTATCTTAGGTATATTTAAAGAATTCCTTTTAGTAGGTTGTACGGGAACTTCCGAGTGTGTGTGAAATTTATTAACTTCATTAAAACCACACCATTGTGGTGTACTTTGGGCTCCCAAGAGCCCAACAGAAAAGAATGCCAGTAATAGGCTTACTAATTTATTCATCAACTAAATTTTTAAGAACGGACTGTATTACGTGTTTTATCGACGATAAATATTAAGGGGATGTGGTTCGCACATCCCCTCGTTTTTTATGGTAAACGTATTTTTAGTCGTTTAGTTGTAGAATAATTGCCTTTAGTTTATCTATCAAATCCTCAACTTCATCGGGCTCCATAGTGACTGCACAGCAGATACCAACATTAGATTTTATTTCTTCTAATAATTCTAATGCTTCTTCCTTCATTAAACCCCCCTTTCTGTATTATACGCTATAATATGATCTCTTCCTGTCATATTATAACCATGCTCAGCTACCATTTCAAATACTTTAGGATACATTTCAATTAATGTTTCCCGTGTATCTCCTGCAGGCATTACATAAGTTTTATCTTTAGGAATTTCCATTTTTTGTCTGAATTCCTCTATTTCAGTTAAACATTCAAATGTGCCATCCCATACTGGTTTGTAGTGATAATCTTTATGGTAATTTAAAGTCTTCCTAATATTTTCATAATGTAATCTAAACCTATTGTGAGTTTTGACAAACCTTTCATCAACAACCTTGCCACCGGGAGTAGTAATACCCACATCAGGCACAGAATTAGAAAACTTAGGGCTAAGAGAAATGAGATCAATGGGATGATCAGTCTCAAGAAAATGGGATCCTTCTGTTTCAATTGTAACGAGGATTCCTCTTTCTTTGGCAAAATGTGTAATTTCATTTACTAGGGCAGAATGCATTGTTGGTGATCCTCCCGTTAACATCATCTCCTTTACTTGAGGATTCTTATCATAAATATCGATAATATCATTAAATGTAAATGTTCCCTTTTCTGGATGGATACTAGTATACCAACTATCACACCAACCACCTTCACCAAACCAACAGCGGTGGGTGCATCCTGTGGTTCTAACTGCAATAGTAGGACGTCCAAAACGGGAGCCCTCACTTTGCACACATCTATATACTTCTACAATGGGAAGTACTTTATTATAATCTTCAATTCTTTTATTCGGCATAGATTGCTGTGTTTTTTCCGTGTTCTCTAAATTCAACTTGCTTTACTCTAACACGCCCTTCAGTTTCTTCCTTCACAAACCTATTAAGCTTGCTATAAATATACTCAGCAAATTTTTCTGCCCCTGTGGCTGGGATTTCTCTAAGTTGGATTACTCCTGTTTCGTCCATTCTACGGAATGATTCGAGAAATGGATCATCTTCTGCTACAAGCATAGTATGATCAAACATGTGATCCATCCACATTTTAGGACTCATACCATCAATTTCGGTTTTGGCGCGTTTCATACCTCCAAAATCCCAAACCCAATTACGTTCATCGAGTTCACCCTCAAACCAAACTTTAAAGCTAACTCCATAACCATGTAGGAATCGGCAGTGCGTTCCCTCAGCTTTCCACTGACGAAACACACAGCTAAATCCGTCAAATACTTTAGTTGAAATAAACATTAGGCTTCATTTAAGATTTGTTCCACATGCTTTCGTACAGTTGACCAATTGACAACTCCAGATTCATCAGCATATTGTACTGGATCAGGGATTCCCAGTTTGAGAAAAGCTTCAACCCTTTCCACCGATGAAGCTGATTTATAATCACTGTACCACTCACCAGCAATACTAATGGGCTTATAAGAAGTATTTGTATTTCGATAAACTTCGTCAAATCTAACACCAAGCTTTTCGCAGCAATTAAGTCCGTCCTTGAGGATATCAAACTTATCCCCATTAAGATAAGGGGTAATGTAGCTAACCCGATCAGCGTCCCAGTTGCCTTCGGTGAAGGCTGTATAGTCAGCGTCCCTGAATTCTTGTCTACAATCAGGATAAATTGCATGATCACCTGCGTGAATGCCCATTGCGATACGGACCTCAGTATTTTTTTCATTTGCGATAGATAAAGCAACTGCTTGAATTAAAGATGAGAAAATTTTATTACGATTAGGAACAACTGTTTCTTTCATGTTTTCTTGCTCATAGTGACCTTCAGGTACTTCATCACCCCCCTCTACAAGAGCACTATTAAGCATAGGAGCTAAACCATCAAGTTTAATAGTTCCATATTTTACATTTTGTCCATTATTATTAAGATAATTAACTAATGCCTGGGCTCGTTCGAGTTCTACTCTGTGTTTTTGCCCATAATCAAAAGACAGTGCCGTCACTTCATAGCCATTGGCGAGTAGATGAAGCAACACTGTGGAGCTGTCCATACCTCCACTCAGTGACAATACTGCTTGTTTTTTCATAACGCGTTTATTCTTTTAAATTGTGTTGTATTATATTTTATCTTATTGTAAATATCAGAATCGTACTCTCCATTCATAACCTCATCAATTTTTGTTTTAGGTTTTGAATTCAAACCCCAATGGTTATAAATGTTTCCATCAAATGCCGCCATTACAGGGTTTGAAGTATCAATGCTTTCAATTTGCTTTATATCTTGATAATATAAAAACTCTTGTGGAAGAGAACAACCTAAGAGGTGAATTCTATCAGTATTTCCTATAAGTTCCATATCAATCATATCACTAATAACTGCAAGGCGTCCTATAGCTTTACCCCAATCCTTGTTAGGGTGTTTACAAATATCGTTGTAATAACTAGCTCCGTAACTAAACGCAATCTTATTGTAACCTAACCATTTATATGTTTGATAACACTTTACTACGTCACTAAACGACTTACCTTGCACAACTGCCACTTTTTCTACACCTTCTGGGAGTTCGATAAAGCTCCATTCTTTAGCTTGTCGCATAGAAGTAGTAGCATCTTCCCAAGCATCAGGGACTATAAATTCATCAGGTTTAATCTCTTCAATAATAGAGATCATTCGTCCCTTTGAGTATGGTACTCCAAGTTCATGGAGTGAATTATCCATTACAATGTGACGTCTCTGTCTGTGGTTTTCTCTGTTAAAGAACTCTCTATACTCCTCATACTCATCGTATAAATGAGGAAGCAAATAGTCATAGTCATTAAACTTAAGACTTTGCTCTAGGTATGCAAATGGTATTTCGTGGGATACTTTCATTATTTAATTTTAGGTGGTCGTCCTCTACGAGGTGCTGTTGTTGGGCGGTTAAACTTGCCGTAACGCATCTCACAGTGATTATAAAATTCTTCCAGCGTGCCTCCAACCTCAAGTACATCCCTTTGATAATCATCTCGAGTCATTCGAAATGTGTTGAGGAAATCCTTTTGAAGTTGTTTGAGATTATCATGCTCATACTTGTCATGATCTTCACGCAAACGGCGTCTACGTTGACGGTCAAGACGAGTTTCATATGCCCATTCACGAGTTTCAGGAAATTGCTTACGTTTTTCTTCAATTTCCCAATCACAATAATAAATCTGCCAGCGGTAAGGGCTGTCATTGTAATCACCATTTTTGATTTTGTCAATCAATGGGGAATATTTGTGCAATGGTTTTCCCATACGGGTCCACCTACGCCACCAGAAAAATTGGTTGTAATTTAACTTTTGAAGTTGTGACAACTTTTCCTCAATCAGCTCAATTGGATAGGGCTCACGCATCATACCCTAAAAATACGAATGAAAATTTAGGATTCCAAATTATCTTTTACCCCCGTCATATGAAACTGCATGACCCTCGGTAATAAGTTGTTGATTAACATTTATTAGTGTCAATGATGAATCGTCGTGTGTTGGTGATAAACTAGTAACAAAAACACTAGCAATTGCTCTACCAAACTTACCTACACCCGAAACGTGGAGTACACATTTGTTATTATTTAGTTCTAAAATTTCTACTAATCTATCCTTAGCTGCTAGTCCACGTTTTTTTTCTTCTAAGTCTCGAGTTCTAGATTCTGGGGTGTTAATTCCTTCCATTCTAACTCTTACTTTTTTCCATGTTTTGAAACCGAGGTCGATGATGACATCTATTGTATCACCATCGACCACCCTTTCAACTACTGCTTTATATTCGTACATTACTTTTTAGCAAATTTTTCTAATCCTGCTATACCAAAACAACCTAAAGTAATAATAACAAATGAATTATAAATTAGTTCATTGATAACAAGATCTTTTCCACAGTAACCCGTTGCTAAATCTACTATAGCAAATACTGTCATTATTGCAAACGCAGAAAAACCAACTACTGATTTTTCATTAATGTCGTTTTCATCTTTAAAAATATCTGAGAATGCCATGTTGTTGTGTTTTTAAATTATTCTGTAGTTAAAACCAACTGAAAAGTCATGCCATGCTCTATTCCAGTATTTGTGGTATTTTCCTTCTGAGAAAAGACCTAATCTTTTATTTACTTGCCACCCTAAAATTAAACCACCTGTGTAGTCAAACCAAGTATTACCATCTACAAAATTAGTATATGAATATTCATTTTTAGCACTTACATGAAGTGGTAATACACTGGCCCAAGAGTGGAACCAAAATGATTTAGTGTAATGATAATAATCGTATCCTAATACTAACGAATGATTCCATTGATATGGTAGTAAGGCTCTTTCTTGGTCCACATATTCACTTAATACATTAGGTAATGCTACTGCATTCCATACTATGTTATTTTCTGCTACTACATCCCCATTAGGATTAACCCATTCACCATCAAAGTTAGTACCATATCCTTGTTCAACGGCTATATTTGTAAAATCAGCACCTGCTAATTCAGATAAGGGGTCAAATCCATATGGCTCGGAAAAACGTTGTACTAAACCAACGTTTAGAGAAAATTCTTTAGCTATATTATATCTGTAACGTTGAGAAGCTTCAAAATATCTTAAATCAGCAAATCCATCTTGAACATATTCTACTTTTAAAATCCAATGGTCGTGAACATATCTTAAAAAGTGTTGTTGATCAACGAATTTACTTCCTTGTTGTCTTTTATAATCAAATTCAAATAAATATTCTAAACCTTCTACATTACCCACAGTAGCAGCATCTGAAACTGATGTTTCAGTACCATTATAAAATACATTTTTTCTATTTTCATAATCTAAACGGGCAATTTTTCTAACACCAAAAGCTAAAGTATAATCAAAAGGAGTAGATTCAATATTTTCTTCTAAAATACCTGTGGAAGGGTTTATTGAGTATAAGCTTACATCTGCTAATGAATTATTACCCGTTACAGCTGTATAAAAAGTAGCAAATTTAAGCTGTTGTTTGCTCCATTCTTTAAGTTTATTTTCTGGTTTATGAGGGGCAGGACCAAATTTAGGTTGTTGTGCCTGAAGTAAAAAAGGTACACAGCATAATAAAGTGATTAAAAGCTTTTTCATTGTTTAACGATTTTTTTAGTAAACTGAAGATCGTTATAAGTGAGAATTAGGTTATAAATACCTGCTTCATACTTACTTAAATCAATTTGTTGTACATTATTATTTTGGTATATAGGTTGTCCTATAGCGTTATATAATGTAGCATTAACATTCAAACTGCTTGCTATAGTAATTATGTCTCTTGTTGGGTTGGGAAATACAGTAATTTGAGTTTCACCAAATTCTTCTACATTAGTTACTGTATTTTCATCGCAATAGTTGTATAAAGTTTGGCAACCATCAGCCCACTCATTATTACAGCAACTTGGACTAACATCAATCACCCAAGCAAAACATTCACTACCTAAATCTAGTAAATTGTAAGTTTCTACTACTGGGTCAATGCAGTTAGCATATACTGTTTCACAAGTACCATTATCGGTATTTGCTAATTCATCATAATTGGCCGCTTGTGGGTCTGTGCAACCATATATGAATGGTTCACAACTGAAATCTTCAGTATTTGCTTCTGGGTTAAAATTAAATGCTGTAGGATCAGTACAACCTTCAACTACATCTATACAAGTGCCATTATCAGCGTTTGCTAATTCATTATAATTAAAAGCAGTTGGATCAGTACAGCCATAAATAGCATCTATACAACTACCATCCTCAACATTGGCTAATTCATTATAATTAAGCGCTAAAGGATCCATACATCCTGCTATTTCTTCAATACAAGATCCATTATCAGTGTTAGCATCGGGGTTATAATTTAAAGCAGTTTCATCTAAACACCCAAATATTACTTCTACACAAGATCCATTATCTGTGTTTGCTAGTTCATCATAATTAAATGATGTGGGATCAGTGCAACCGAATATTTCAGCTTCACAGCTACCATCATCAGTGTTAGCTTGGGGGTTGTAATTGATAGCTTCCTCATTAGTACAACCTTCAACTACTGATTCGCAGCCAACATTTGTATTAGCTAATGGGTTATAATTAAATGCAGTTTCATCTGTACAACCAAATACTATAGGTTCACATGATCCATCTTCTAAGTTAGCGTTTGGGTTATAATTAAATGCTGTTATGTCCGTACATCCTTGAACTATAGATTCGCACCCTACATTTGTATTAGCTAGGGGGTCATAGTTAAATGCTGTTATGTCCGTACAACCAAATATAACGTCTATACATGATTCATCATCTGTGTTGGCTAGTATATTAAAATTAAAAGCAGTTGGATCAGTACAGCCATAAATAGGAAGTATGCAACTAAAGTCTTCTGTGTTGGCTTCAGGGATATAATTTAATGCTTCAGGATTAGTACAGCCTTCTATAATGGGTACACATGAGTTATCATCAGTGTTAGCTAATGGATCATAGTTGAATGCTAATTCATTAGTACAACCAAATATTTTATTAATACATGTTTCATTATCTACATTAGCTCCTTCATCAAAATTAAATGCATCGGGGTCTGTGCAACCAAATACTGCTAATGTTTGACAGTCACCATTATCAAAATCGGCTTCAAATCCTTGAGTGTAATATTCTAAATATCCCGCACTAGTACAACCAGGTGCATAATAACAAGACTCATTCTCTGTATTAGCTTCTTCTGCATAATTAAATGCGGTTTCATCAAGACATCCATAAACATAAGGTTCACAAGTATTACCACAGTAAGGATCTATTTCGTATCTATACCAACCACTTTCGTTAATAAAGGGAATAGCACTAAAGAAAGGAACATCAATAATAATCTCACCCTCAGGGTTAGTTAGTGTAAACCCACATTGAGCTGCAGTTGATATAGATTGTGGTGTTACGAAGAAATATATTTGAGCTGCATCATAAGCATTTAAGGGAACACTAAATGTTATTTCTGTGCCATCATTAGGACCCATTTGGTACTGAGGGGAAATATAACCAAACTGATATATACCTAACCAGCTACCAAACCAACCATCACCAACACCATCAGTAATAGTTAGAGTAAAATCGCAAGCTATTATTTCATCTTCAGTATTAGCTTCTGGGGTAAAATTAAATTGGGTTTCATCTAAACATCCTAATACAATAGGAGTAACACAAAGTGATTCAAGTGGGTTATCTATAATAGCTTCGGGATTATATTCTACATAGTTTGGATCAGTACATCCTACTATATCAACTATACCCTCACACACTGTTGGAGTAAATGGGTCTGATCCGGCTATATAACCAAAATTTCCATCTGGGTATTCGTCTTGAAGATTGTATAATACTTCACCTTCACAATCTAAAATTTGAATATTACCTGGTTGTCCATTTACTCCTACTATCCCATCACCATATGAATCTTCTATTACAATATCATAGGGTTGAGCGATAGGAACACAAACACCAGTTGTAACAGGAATACCAGGAGAGGAACCAGCATAAGTACCTACGGGGGCAGATGCCACACTCCCAAAATCACCATATAAAATCCAACTTATTTCTCCACCCCACTGATCTGGGGTTACTACGATTTCAACTAAAGTTTCACCTAAAGCACATTCTGTGGTTTGTGCTACACATGAACCATCATCAAAGTTAGCCCAAGGGCTCCAGTTAAGAGCACTAGGATCTGAACATCCTGGGATAGCCCCACATGGAAGGCACGATTCCCAGCAATAAGGAGGAAGAACTTCATCTTCCCCTTCAATTACTGTTAATGTTCTATTAATAAATCCAAATTGATCAAGTTGAAAGCAAGAGCCCCCTTCAATTCCTACAGGTAATTCTTGTAAATCTGGGTTGTTAAAATCAGCAAATTTCCATAAATAATTTCCTGCTTGTATAGGAATAGTTACAAACCACTCATCATCCTCATCATATTCCATAGGAATAACTTGCCACCCATTCCAGTTACCTAATACTCCAGGTGTTTCAATTTCAGGTGGTGCGTTAGCTAGATTAACTCTGAACATTACGTCTGTTGTAGGAACTTCACAGGGTAATAAGTTAAAAGTATAACTAACTTCAGAAGACCCAAAAGTAGAATCTTCAAATATTATACCTTCACAATTATTAGCAGAAATAAAAAATCCTTCTCCAAACTCACAACAGATTCCATCGCCATATACATCTAATATAGTAAAAGTATAATCTACTCCTGCTTGAAGAAATAATCTTTGCTCAGCAGTACCATTAATATATTCAGGTAACCCATAATCAGGACTTGTAATTAAAGGTATAGTATCAGTTCCTTGAGTAATAACCCAGGCAGTTTCTTGTGGGTATTGATCAAATTGAATAAAAAGGTCTAAGTATGTGGGTTGGGCCAAACCTGTAAGACCAATAAGTAATAAAAGGGGGGTTAATAAATGTTTCATTAAAATTTGCTCATTATGATTTCATCTATAGATTCTTGCACTTCATCTTGCGTGGTTTCCATAGTCATCATAATGTTTGCTTGGAACCTCGCTACTTCAGCGCCATCTTCTAGAATAAGAATGGTTGGTACAACTACTATTTTATAATCTTGGGGTAAACTAGGGTCTTCCATAATATCTACAGTGGCTGTGGAGCAATCTGTCAATTTATTTAACCATTTTACCTCATTTGCAGAATTAAATCCAGCATTAAACTGGATTACACATATGTTATCATCACAGATGGGGCTTTTTTCTTCTAGTGGTGGTTCACCTGTAAAAAGAAAAGGGAAAATTAGTGCAACTAAATATTTCATGTTACTTTAAATTATCAATTTTATCTTCAAGACGTATTAACTGATCCTTAATTTCAGTTACATCTGATTGGGTAGACATGATGGTTTGACGAACCAATTGATCCTTCATATCAAATTCCATCCTTGTAATTTCGGGGTCGGGAGGTAAGGGTAATTCTTTTGCCTCAGCTATGTCTGCTTGAAGTGTAAACCACATCCCTATAATTGCTGCTAGACCTGCTGCTATACCTCCAAGAGTTTTAATACTAATAGTAAACCCTGTGTCTTCGTTTAACTCTTTTGCCATTATTATTTATTAACGTTTAAATAGAAAGGTTCCATCCTGCGGGTATAACCTTTAGAATGGAACCTTTGTTGATAAATATGTACGAATTATAGCTCCGTCGGAGTAAATCCAAGTCTGTTTAAAACTTTTAAAAGAGGCTCTGTTTTAAAGAAAGCGCACACTACAAAGTAAGTAGGTAACGCCCAATGAAAAAAGTTAAAGTTAGTAGTTAAACTAACACCTAATACAACTGCAAATAAAAGATACAAAGCTCTCAAGCCAGTCCATGATTTCCAGTTTTTAAAATTTAACCATTTTAAGGTAAGAATACCTTTAAGGGTGGTTATCCCATCAGTAAAAAATTGTTTAATAGAATCTAACATATTTAATTTATTTAATTAATAATTATCCGTCACAACTCAAACAATCAGCAGTTCTGGATCCTAAGTCACCTTTGATTACTGAGTCGGTTCGGAGATAGTAAAGTGTTTTGACTCCCAATTTCCAAGCTTCCATATGACATTGGTTAATCCACTTTGGTGAATCAGTAGGGTCAAATGACAAGTTTAGTGATTGGGTTTGGTCTATATATTTTTGCCTAATGGCAGCTTGTTTTACAAGTTCTAATTGGTTTACCTCACTAAATGTAAGGAATACTTCCTTTTCAGCTTCAGTAAGAATATTATGTGAAAGATTTTGAACAGAACCATTATCAGCAAGGATTTGATCCCATACTTTATCTGTGTTGTGTCCTTTATCTTCCAATAAACATTCTAATTCTTTATTTTTTACAATAAATGTTCCTTTAGCACCGTTAAAAGTGTAAATATTAGCAGGAATAGGTTCAATACCCGCGGAGCAATTATTTAACCGAGAATTAGATACTGTAGGTGCAATAGCAAGTAAATGAGTATTTCTCATACCCGTACCTCTACACCACACAGGTTCGCCATATTCTTGAGCTAATTCCCTGGAGGTAGCTTCAGCTTTTTGTCTAAGATCACTAAAAATAGTATGTGTCCAAGCTGTTGAAGCAATAGAGTTAAATGGTAAATTTTTCTTTTGGAGAAATGAATGCCAACCCATCACACCTAAACCAAGTGCTCTACCTTTTTGAGCGTGTCTGTGAGTTCTAGCAAGGGAATCCTTACCATTGCTTTTATCAATAAATTCTTGCATAACACCATCTAAGAAACGAGTAGCAGTTTCTACTACATCGGTATCTTTCCATTCATCATATTTTGCAAGATTAAGAGATGATAAACAACAAATAAAACTATGTTCTTCGTCTGTGTGGAGAGTGATTTCAGTACAAATGTTAGTCATACTAACATCAAGGTTATTCATAGCATATGCTAAGGGGTTATTTTTATTAACATTATCCTTAAACATAATATAAGGTTCACCTGTTTCCATCCTAGTTTTAAGAATCTCAAGCCACAATTTCATAGCGTCCCCATCTCTTTCTTGTAAACGTCTCATAAAAGCATCGTCTACAACTACACACTGATGTAGGTTAAGGCATTGTCTATTTGGGTCACCTTTAGGTCTACGAATTTGCATAAATTCATCAACATCAAGGTGGTTAATATCTAAGTTTACAGATGCTGCACCTCTACGAACCGATCCTTGATTAGTAGCTATAATTGCAGAATCATAAATTTTACACCATGGTACTACACCTTCGGATTTACCATTACCTGTAATTGTTGTACCTCTAGGGCGAATTCTGCTTACTGAAATGCCTACACCACCACCAAGTGCTGTAAGTTTCATTAGTTCGGCGTTTGTTAATCCAATTCCCCTAATGCTGTCAGGTGTATCAATACCAAAACAGCTGATGGGAAGACCCCTATCGGTCCCAGTGTTAGACAACACGGGAGAAGCAAGGCCAATCCAACCGTTCCAAATGTATCTGAAGAACTTATTTTCCAGATCTGGTCTATTAATCCTTGTTGCGATTGATTTTGCAACTCTTCTGTAGGCTTTTCTTGGAGTTTCATCGGGCAATAAATATCCCTTAGAAATGGTTGCTACACCCACTTCATCCATCCATTCTGGGTAGTCCTTACCCTTTACCCAATTTGTAGTATCTGCTATAATGTTTCCGTCCATAACTTAAAATATTGATTCGTCCCACTGTAAATGACCCTTGCTATAATTTGTTACTCTATTTGCAAAGAAATCTGTATGTTGTTTGCCGGCTGACAGGCTGTCAAACCATTTCATTCTTTTAAGAGCATTTGGATCAATTCCATTAACTACACCCTCATAACCAAGATCACCCATTTTTGTATTAACCCTATTTTTAATAAAGCTAATTAAATCATCTTTAGAACACCCCTCAAGGTCTCCCATCTCATAAACTTTTTCGATAAAATCAAGTTCGAGTTGGAGAGAAAGAAGTGCCGCTTCAGTTATTGCGGTTTTGAGCTCCGGAGTCTGGAGCTCAGGGTTTTCCTCGATAAGTGTTCTAAATAACCAACATCCCGCTTCGGAGTGCATGCTTTCGTCTCTAATACTCCACTCAACAATTTGACCCACTCCCTTAAGTTTGTTTCGCATCTTGAAAGAGAGAAGTATGGCGAAGGAAGAAAACAAGTTAACTCCTTCTGTAAAAGCAGAAAATATTGCAAGCGATTTGGCAATTTCATGCCAATCTTTTTCATTAGTAAAACTATCTCTAACTGACATAAGATTCTCAATCTTAGCCATTGTAGTCTCGTCTTCGAGAAATTCGCTAAAGTCGTCAAGTCCAAGTTCTTCATTTAATAGTGAGTATGCTTCTGCGTGAATTGTTTCAAAGGCACCGAATGTCGTTGCCATCATAATTATTTCGGGCTTTCGGAACCATTTGGTAACCAAACCACTCCAATAATCATTTACTACTGTTTCAGTTTGGGCAAAACCCTTAAGTATAGAACCTACAATATTTTTTTCTGTTTCAGTCAAATTTTGTTTCCAATCATTAACATCACTCATCATAGGTACTTCAGTATGTAACCAATGTGCTTGTTGTTGTTTAAGCCAGTAGCCGTGGGCTTCGGGATATTCAAAGGGTTTATAGACGACCCTTTCCTGCAATAATTTACTTGCCATTATGTTTTGTTGTGTTTTTTAAGTGTTTAACTGAAAGAATTGATTTGCTAAAAGGTCTCGGTCTAAAGTATTCATGTTTGTCCCATCAATTTGTTGAATGGGGGTTGGACTATCACTACTATCAAAGTGGTGATCCGTAACCTCAAAATGGCCAGTAGATGTGTCGGCTACTACTGAGAATGTCATTCCATCCATCCCGTATCTATTTTTCATAATGTGGAATCTACCTGTGCCATTAACTTTATCCTCTTTTTTACGTGAAAGAGATATCGCAATATCAGTAATCATAATTTTATCATACGACCCTGCTGCTTTATCACCTTCAATTACATCATCTTTTGCTCCTGCTCTGTTTACTTGAGAAACCGACCAGATAGGCAATTGTAACTCCTTAGCGAGACCTTTAGTGCTAACATAAATATCATCTATTTCTCCCTTCCTATCCTGAACTCGTTTCTTTGATGAAAGAAGATCAACATAGTCAATAATAACTAAGTCGGGGGTAAATTCAAGGTCACTACATTTTTGTATGTGGCCCCTAATAGTGTTAACTGTAGCTTGTCCCGGGGCATATTCTTTAATAATTAATTGCCCCGGCAATTCTTTAACTATTTCTTCTACTTTGTCTTTATTTTTATGTAGTGTATCTACAGGCTTACCTGTAAAGAAGGCATCATAGCGTCGCCCAACATAATCTTCACCAAGTTCTAACGTATAGTGCACTACATTATAACCCATTTTTACGGCATAACCACCAAGCGCAACCAAAGTCCACGACTTACCTCCTCCAGGATTACCAAAGATAAGACCAAAATCTCCATTCCCCAGACCTCCCTGCATAAGATCGTTAAATTTACCCCAGGGGGTTGCAACAACAGTTCTTGCTTCTTCTCGATAACGCGCCTCAGTATCTTTAATATACTCATGTCCTATATTTTTTTCAGCACCAGCTTTTAGAGCATTATCAATAAGACCTCTAATTGATTCAAAATCCCCTGAATTAAGGAGATCAACTGAGCTTAAAAGTGCTTTTTTAAGTTGTTGGTTTTTACAAAATGATGAAAATTCATTTTCAACATATTCTAAATCTTCATTAGAAGCTTGATATGCTTCCCGTAATTGTTCTTTAATTGAGAGTTGAAGTACTTCATTCTCAACTTTTTTCATTTCCACTTTTAACACCTCCATTGTAGGTGTAGTGTGGTATTCCTCGTAATAATTTAGGATTTCTCCAATAATCCACTTGTGTGCTTGATTATCAAAATACTGTTCACTTAATACATCATTAATATTCTGTAAGAATTCTTTATGTGTAAGAAGCGAAGAAAGTACTTTAACTTGAAACGCTGTGCCGTATGTTGATAAACTATTCAGTGTCATAAACCAACCTTGTAAATGTGTCCTTTAACCAAAACTCTGTGTTCTTTATAATATGA
>CAACVD010000766.1_pt1 | contig 15568 bp, 14 predicted proteins | sample 2381771 | NCBI WGS metagenome assembly CAACVD01 (sample SAMEA5211965, study PRJEB30684) | marine metagenome | biome: Marine; feature: Epipelagic; material: Water | collected 2015-10-15 | depth 15 m | reverse complement strand
AATGTAACAGATAATTCAACAGGTATTTTCTTTACCCCGGATGTTGTAGGAATAGTGTCTAAAGGGGGAACTACTAATTTTACAATAGGTCAATTTGCATCGGTCCACGATACAGAGCTTATAGTAGATGTGTTACTCCCTACAGTATGGACAATTGCGGAACTAAAATTATCAGTAGTATCTGCCCCAGCTAAAGAAGCAAATCCACTATATGGGGGATTGCTATCACTATCAGCTGTAGTTGTCCAAGTATATTGAGTATAAGAATAAGATTTACTTACTTCACTAACAGTAGGCATATTAACACCTACCAACCCACCATTTCTATTAAATGTAATAGAACTTGGAAGATATTCTATTAATATTGCTCTTAGAACATCTTCTAATAAGGTTCCTGCAGTAAATAAATCATTATTGTCTACACCTCCTACACTTTCATTAAGTTGAGCCGTTAAATTTTGTAATAATACAGCACTAAATGATGAGGTAGGTGCAAAATGAAATTGACCGGAAGATGTGTCTATAACTACACTATTTACAAAATTTCCTTGAGATAATGAAGCAAATAAAGAATTACTTGCAGAAATATTACTAGCTGTGATATTTCCTATAAGTAAATTACCACTACCCGATATGTTACTTGATGATATATTGTTTATAATTAAATCTCCGCTGCCACTCAATGCAATATTTGCACTAGAAGAAATTGCAATTGTAGTAGAAGATCCTACCTCCATTACATCTTGTAAAGGGGGAACATCTGCTTTAGGTCTTACTTCAATACAAACTCTATCTTCATGTGCAAAAGGAACATTCCTAGTAGTAATAATTTTTTTTAAACTAGAATTAGAATTAGATATAACCTGAGAGGAGGTGACAAAAGTTGCACCCAAAATAATTTGATCCCCATAAGCAAATTTATTCTCTCCTGAGGAAGATCCTGTAGGGGTTAAGCTGCTGGTGAATGAGTTATATTCAAATTCAACAGTTTGATTTATAGATCTTAATATTATAGATCCACTTTTAGGATTTCTAGTTAAATATGGAAATAAATTAGTGCCAGCCGATGATTGACTGTTAATTAATATATATAAAGTATCATTAATTGATGCTGTAGGATGGGAAATGTCTAATGAAGAAGAAGGATATCCTACAGTATTTCCTATAAATTGAAATCTGCCTGCTCTAGCTTGACCTTTTCTTACAGGAAAATTAACAAATGGAGCATTTTCAAAAGGACCATAGTCTACAACGTGTTCATTATCAAAAATATAATCAAAACAAATACGATCATCGTAATTATAACATAAATCCCCAGATCCTACATCATAGTGAACACCAGGGCGAACTATAAAATCATTAGGACAAGCGTCCATGGTAAGATTAATACCTCCTACAAAACTTTGAGTAAAGTTTCCGTCTATTATAAATCTTTGAGCCATTTTTTAATAACCTTTTTCCCCAGTATTATTTTCGTTATAAATATTAAACTTATAATAAAGAAGATAATTATTTTTAAGATATTTTGCTAAACCCTGAGCTTGTTGGTTAAATTCTGCATAATCAACTGCGTTTTTATTTGTAATAGCTACATTATTCTGCTCACCTTCAATTAACCAAGGAATTAAAAAAGGGGAATAATTTTGATAATCTAGAGTATCATCCTCTCTTATTAATTTTTCATAAGTAGTTTTACTTATCTCTATAAATAAAGATTCATTATTTTTTTTACAAAAATATCTATTAATTTCTTTATTTTGATAATCTTCCTTAGTTGGTTGAGGTGCATTATAGCTAGGCACTCTAGGAAGTCTTGAAGGGTCTATGTCTTTATTAAGTTTTAAATAATCTATAACATTATCACTCCATATTATTCTAGGGCCCTTTTCATCAAATGAAGGTTCTAAACTTGGGGAAAGTGCGGTTTTGCTTGTAGGTTTTATTAATTCAATGTTGCTTTGTACACTATTTGGAGTTTTACCTGCATAGCATTTTCCATTAGAAACGCTCCAATAATAACCAACATAAGGTTTTTTTGTTGTTTTTACATAAAGTTCCCCATTACTATATTGATTAGATTTTATTTGAGATTTAGGAAAATACATAATTTTATATTAAATCAGATATGTCAAGGTTAAATATTTGATCAACACCTAAATTACTAATATCGTAGTAGTATTCTTTTGCTCTTTCTTTAGCAGCTGCTATGTTTAAATTTACATGGAAATGTACTCTATCTATATAGCCATCATCCTCATGGTCACCCTTCCAAAAATTAACTCCCGTAAATTGCATATCTGTAGGTACCCCAGATTGTCTCCAAATATCTATATCAGTGGTTTTACCACATACTACCTTTAAAGTAGGATGAACAAGTGCTAAATCAATAGCTACTCCATAATTATGTCTTGAATTTCCAGCTTCAACTTTTGTTTGGTTTTGAATGTACAGATTGTGTTGTTGAGGGAATGTTCTTAAAGAGGAATTAATAGCTATTGTGTAACCCTTTAATTTAGGATTATTTTTCATTCTAGTAAAGAAAGCACCAAATCTTTCTCTAACATTGGGGTGAAAGGTTTTAAGTAACTTATCTTGACTAAGTACAGTACCTCTAGTAATTCCAAAGTTTTCAAATAAAGTAGTACTATTAGCTACAAAAACAGGATCATCAATAGCACCCTCTACAATTGGGAATTCTGTAAGCCCTTGGGCTTCACCTGCTACTTGAGATTTAAGTCCTGAGAATACTTCATCAGAAATGCTTTTACCCCCTGAGGAAGTGGATTGTTTGGGCCATGATAAAGTATCTATAGTGGTGGTCCATTCGTTATCTTTAATAGAATGGTTTATTTCTTGTATTATAAAATCTAAATTATTAGGATATTCAGGGGGTAAAATATAATCAGGACCCACATCAAATTTTTGGTATTTAGTCATTCCTGAAAGACCATCTAAAGTAACAGATAAGCCTACTGGGATGAAAAATGGGGATGGGATTTCTTTAAGCTTAACTCTAAATTGAAGATCATATAAAAGAGCTTCTCTTAAAGCAGTTTCATAATTTACACTAGTAGTTCCAGCAACCCTAAATGTTCTTTCATTGTATAAAACTCTAAAGTGGTGACTTAAGTTAGCTATTAATTTAAGATAATTATCAGATGCAGTTTTATTACCACTCGTTGTAGACTTATAAGGAGAAATATTCATTCCACTCATTAACCTATCTGTAAGGTTTCTATTTAATACTTGATAACTTGAAGCCTTATCGGGAAGGGGAATTTCGGATTGGGCACCAATAGCTACTAAATTTGTAATATCAGGAAATACTTTAGTATTAAAGCTGAAGTTTTTTACAAAATTGCCTTGTGTGTTCCCTGCTTCAAACCCATACAAATTAATTTTACCAGTTTTACCTTTACCAGTTATTCCGGGGATGGTGTTTTCATCATAAATGATGATTTTTCGAGTTTTATCATCATAACCAATGACAAAACTATTAATATTACCTGTTACTTTTTCAATATCATTTAAAAGAGCTGAGAGTACAGCATGGCACGTTGTGGTTCCATCTTCAGATTTGGTAGAATTAATAATATTAATTATATGGTTCATATTAACCATAATACCCATAATATCCCCTTGAAATCTTTTATTTCCCTCTGCGCCTTGTCTAAATAAAGAAGTATAAGAATTTGTAACTTTTGGTACTTTTATAACTTCTCCCGTAGATTCTCTAGGACCTGCTATTAAACTGCCATCTGTAAGGTTACCATCTAACATAACAGTTTCACTATCCAGTATGCAGATTGTAGGGTCTACAGAATTTTGGAATGGGTGAGTTAACATAAATGATTTACCGTATTCATGTTGGATCCCAAAAATAGATTTATTATTACTATCATAGTATAACCCTGTAGCTTCTAAAAACCTTAAAAAGAATCCTAAAGAAACATAATATTGGTCAGCTTCTTTATCATCTGTTTCTGATGATGGGTCTATCATTCCCATTTTTATGATTTCACATTCATGTGTAACATCAAAAGACAATGCTAAATTAGCTTGTTCAGTTACTTGGTTACCTGTTAATAATGTTCTTTTACTATTTTCATTTTCTCTAAAAACTTTAAAGCCAAGGTTAAAGGCATTAAAAAAATCTGCTTCAGGGAGCCCTTCCATTATAATATTACCATTAAGGGATTTCCGCCAATGAGCTACATAAGAAGAAAATGTGTCACTATTCACAGAATATCCTACTTTATTAGAATGTTCTGAGGAAATTCCTCTATTTATAGTTAAAGATTCTATTAACGCTCCTGAGGATATAAGAGTAAGATTTATACTGTAAGTTCCATTTTCAGAAAAATTCCAATTAAAGTTTTGAACAAATCCTACAAAACCGTCATAATTGTATTTAGTTTTTTGGCGAGTTGAATCAATACTATCCTGGAGAGTTCTATATCTTTCAAATCCACCTCCTGAGGTTCCTAAGAATGAAGTTAAAGGATCTGTTGTATAATCCATTTCCTTTAGATTACCGCCATTGTCATAATAATGCGTGTGGCCCCATTCTACTAACATTGTAAAACCTAATCTTAGGTATAATGTTTCAATTAATTTAAATTGATCAGGATTGTGAGCTATAAGTTGCAATTGAGCTTTTCTTAAACCTCCTCTATTAATAGCTTGAATTTCTAAAGATTCAATTCCAGGAGGGGGGACAGGACCCCAATCAGTAGAAAAACCAACTCCGTATTGGGATTTAATTTGAGAGCTAATAGATGAATCTGGGGAAAATACGGTTGATCCAGGGTTACCCTCAGCCGCAGAACTAACTCCCCCATATAATACAAAATTAGAAGCTAATTTGTTACCTGCTAACCCACTAGGATTAATGTTACCTAATCCTGCTTTTGAAGCATCTTTTAGATCAACTCCTGAGGCCATTCTAAGCCAAGCAGTACGAGAGTTATTATAAACAATATCAGCAGGAGCTAAACTAGTTTGTCCTAATTTATCTTGTCTGGTTTCTATTTGTTTAATAAGATTAGGGTCAAAATTTTCTCCGATTATACTCATTGTGAATTCATCTTATTGTATAAATTTATAACTTGTCCTGGGTTGTTAGGGATTCTTAGTTGGGTGCCTGCTGGCAAATGGAGAGAATTTTGAGGGAGTTTAGGATTTGCTGAGGAGATAATCCACCATAATCCAGGGTCACCAAAAAATTGATCTGCTAATGTGTCTAATCTATCATTTTGTTCAGTTAACACATAAATGTCACTTTCAGATAATGGTACTTTTGGATAAAAAGTTGTAGCATAAAAATTTGCACCACTATTTTCTTTAGGGTCAGAAATAACTGTTATGTTAGAATATCTAGACATTATGTATTAGGAATATTTTGAACTTTTCTTTGAGTTTGGGTTATTTGTTGTCCTTCACCTGCAGATCCCATAGAGATAAATCTTTGATTAGCTACTGCTTTATCTCCTGCAATGTAATCTTTAGATACTGTTTCGTCTCTAAAGTTGTGAAGTGGAATAAACTGGAAGCCAGTTACGTTTATTAAGTGAGGAAGTTGGAGAGAATTTTCAGTATCTAAACCACCTTTATCGTCTTCAAAATTTCTTCCAATATCCCAAGGAGATTCTTCAGGAATATTAAATGAAATGTTTTGTAAAGCTCCATATACATCATTAAGATAATCTCCTACTGTTAATTTTATTATGTTACCTCTCATCCACCCTGCTTTAGAGTAATTAGGGGCCATAACAGAAGCAAGATAATTTAACTTATCATATAAGAATGCTTGTTCATACTTAGAATAGGCAACTACATTAAAACCCATGCTAATACTTCTATTATACCCTCCATATCTGTAAAAAGAATTACCCCTACCTGCATAGTTAAAAGAATTCCAAGTTGAGTTGTAGGTGTCCGAAAAATCAGTTAACGCTGCTCTAAAGTGAAGCCAAGTAAATGTTTGTTCTTTGTTTCCGGCACTGTCTAAATCTAACACACCAATATTAAATTTAATCATGTCAGACATGCCTTCTTTTTTTACTTCTCTTGAAGAATATAAAGATTTAGCATTTACTTCATCATAACTGTAAACTGATTGGATTTCAGATTGTTGGAGGTTATCTTGGTTTAATTTAGTAGTGTAGTATACTGATTTATCTCTGCCTTTTACTCCAGGATCACCAGCTTTATAAGTGTTTTGCCTATTATATTTAGTATAATCAACAGGGTCACCTATTAATTGTTTTCTTCTTTGTTCATTAACTCCAGTTTCAGCTTCAGAACTAGGTCGTGTAAAAGCTGTTGCAAAGTTTGAAATACCTGTGCTACCAAATATGGTACTACCTTGCCCAATATTTGATTTTTCAATCATCATATTAGGAGAATAAACTAAATACTTATTAGGAGTTAAAGGATCTGAAATTTTATTAGCTAAAAATCCTTCGTTAGTATTAAATACTCTTCTAACTATAGATTTTTGTCCTATTGGAGCATTAGGTCCTCCTTGATACTGTAATAATATGTCAGGGTTATCAGCAATTCCAAATTTACCTTTATTGCTTTGAAAAGCACTCCAATCTTTTGAAGGTGCAGCTGCTAAGTTTGTTAAAGCAGCTTGAAGGGCAGCAGGATTGTTAGTAAGGTTAAAATTATTTACTCCTAAGTCAATCTGTGCTGTGGGAGGTAAAGTATAATCTACTGTGGGGGTCATTAATGTTGTTTCATATAACAACAATAATTTATTAGTATTACCGGCTCCTAAACTGCTACCGTTATATTCATTTTTAGTAAGATAGGCATACTTTTCTTGATCGTCAATGCGTAAACTATTTCCTTGCTTCATAAAATGAAGCCCAATAGGATTAACAGCTGCTTGTGCTAAAGTATTAGGATAATTATATACCCTAGAAGGGGCAGCACCCGTAAGAGGTGCTTGTTTAGATAAAAGATTTTGTTTGGCTATAAACAATAAACCATTAGGAGATCTTAAATCAGTAAAGAATTTACTTAATCTTTCTCCATCGTTTAATACAGCAGATCCTACTTTAACTCCACCTCTAATTAAAAAATCACTACCTAAAAAAGAATTAGCAAAATTAATAGAACTCAGCCGGGAAGGGATGTCTTTAGTAAAGTAGGGTTGTCCACTACTAGCTCCATCCCTCCTATCCCTCCCATATTTTAGGGAGGTTAGGTCTGAGGTCATATTAATTAAGGGCATTAAATTCTTCCGCTTTGCCCTTCAGGGGCGCTATCTGAGTACTTGGAAGGGGTTTCACCATTCATGTGTAAAGATGATCCTTCTAATAACTCTAAAAGGTCATTTTCACCTGCGGTTGTAACAATTTCAGGTTTTTCGCCATTAGTACTTAGGCTAGATTCACCGTTAAGTACTTTTTCTAAGATTGATGTTGGTCTTTGTGCCATGATGTTATGATTAAATTAATTTATTATAAATATTCAAAATTATTGAGTTCTATAAGAAGCCATCCCAAGAACTGTTCCTACTTTAGTACCATCCATATTAATTACACCTCCTTTTTCTACAGAATCAATTAAACGTTCTAGTAATGCTTCAACTCTTGAAGTATCACCTCCACCTGTTAAATTAGTACCACCTACTACAACATCATCTGCACGGAATCTTTGAACAGGTTGGCCGGGGCGTGAAATAAAATCAGCTGCCGGTGGGGGCATGTTAGATGTTCCACTTCTGCTAGTAGCATTAGCTATATCTCTTGCAGCTAAACCAGCATCAATTGCTACTGAAGCTGCTGTACCAAATCCTGGGACTAAACTTACAATTCCTGAAGTTACTTCACCTAACGCCCCTAAGTAATCACCTTGGGCTGCTCTGGCGAGTCCAAATCCAATACCTGCTAATGCTCCTACTACAGGAATTTTCTTTAATAATGATTTACCAATTGCTTTACCAGCAGTTTTACCTGCCATTTTTGTTGTAGCTTTACCAGCAGCATTTGCTGCTATTTTAGAAGTAGCGTATGTTCCTTTTATAGTAGCAGTACCAGCTTTAACAGCGGATTGAGCAGCAGCACCTGTTAATGTTTTACCAGTAGATTTCATTACTGCTTGTGTAACATTTTTAGAAGCTAATCCTTTTAAACCTAATCCCGCACCTAATTTAGTTATCCCTAAATTAAGTTTAGACATAAGTTTACCAAACACCCCTCCTCCTTTACCAAAAAAATTTGCTCCAGGACCAACTCCTACAATTTTTACTTTTTGAACTTTATTTCTATTAAGTAAGAAAAGGGTTGCGAATGTTGCGCCTAAAGCTTTTAAAGGATTATCAGCAACAAATCCTAGTACAGCTTTTAGTACATTTTTAAAACCTTTAAAGGCATCACTATCAAGAGTATCTCTAAGACTTTTAACTAGTTTTAAAGCTAAAGGAGCAAACTCAGCAGTTACAATATCTTTTAAATCTTCGATTGCTCTTTTTCCTACTTCAGATTGTTCTTTAGCTTTAATTATTGATTGTAAATTACCTTTAGCAACTTCTTGGAATGCTTGTTCTTGAGTATAGCCTTTAGCTATTAATATTTGAAGAGATTGTTGTGCTTTTGCTCTATCTGTAATTCCTTTCTTTGATAAATCATCAAGAAGTTTATTTTGTTCTATAGCACTTGTAACTTGGTCAACCGAAATGCCAAGCATGTCAGCAAATGCTCTTTGCTTAATTACATTGCGTTCTAAGTCACTACCACTTTCTTTAATTAATCTAGATAATTCTTTTGTTTGTCCTAATGAATCACCAGCAAGTGCCGCTTCTCGAAACTTTTCAAGATTAAATGCTTTACCTAATAAAAGTTGGGCATTTAATTGTTTTTCGATAGATGACTCAAACTCAAGTGTAGATTCAGCAGCACCTTGTATTTCATCTAAGGATAAACCCAATCTTCTGGCTTGGAAAACTGCTTCGGTTAATGCTTTAGGATTAGATGCTAAATTAAATCTAACTTTAGAAGATAATTTTAATACATCTTCTAGAATTTTTGTTTGATTTAATGAAAGATTATTTGCTTGGTTTAATGAAGCAACTTGAGCCCCTATTTCAGTAGCAACATCCATAGAACTACCACCTGTAAGGACTGATAGTCTATATAATTCAGCTGCCTGTTCGGCTCCTAATCCTAGATCATGTGAAAGTTGTTTTTGGAGTTTAAGTTCCTCTTTCGTAAATTTAACTTGGGTTCCTGCTAAATTATTAAGTTCAGTAAAAGAGCTAATAGCCTCATCTATTGATAAGAAAGGGTCATCAGCTGCTATTTCTCTAAGATTTTGAGCAACAGCTGCAGATTCGCTTCCTAAACCTTGGAAATTTTTTCCTATGTCTGCAGTTTGACCTGCTAATTTTTGTCCTAGATTAATTAACCCCTTAAATCCTTTAACTATTAACCCTATTATTACTAAGGGATCTGTTAAATTTTCAAGTAAATTTTTACCTAATATCCCAAGTCCTTTAGATAAAACCCTAAGTTGGGTAACAAATCCTTTAGCTTTATCACCATTATCAGTAAGCCTTTCACCTAAGGCTTTCATTTCATCTTGGGCTTCTTTAATGCCCTCTGCTAAATCCCCAAATCCTAATTTATTAAGTGAGTTGCCTAGTCCCCCTATTAACTTTCCTGTGAGACCTGTTGCTTTATTTATATTAGTAACTCTTCTAAGATTTTCGGCTAAAGCGTTATTTAAACCTTCTTGGAGTCTACCTTGGTCTTGGGCTAAAGCTAAAGCTTCTGCTTCTTCCTCGTTTATTAAACCTTGATTTATTAATCGTTCTATGTTAATAGAATTAATATTTCCTTCAATTCCTAAGTTTTCTAAAAGAAGTTGACCATTTCTTTGTGCTCTTACAAATTCAAGATCTGCTTTTCTTTGTAGATTTTTTACATCTTTAACAGAAGAATTTACAATATCATCCTGAATGTTAGATAATTGATTGGTTATAGTTCTTAGCTTTTTAGCGCTAGATACAGATTGGTTAAAAGGATCAAATCCTTTTTCTCCTAATCCTTCTAAAACACTATTTATTTGGCTAGTAACATCTGTAAGGTTAGAAGTAGCATCTATTAAAGATGCTTGAAGTCCCCTAAGTTGGGTATTAAGTGATGCTACTGCTCCTTCAACACTATCAAATCCTCTAATAAATTCAGCGCTAGACCTTCCTTCAAAAGGATTAGCTTCACTTAATTGTACATACTTTCTGTTTATCTCAGATAGCAGTCTATCAATTTCTCTTAACTCTTCTTGGGATGCCATTACCAGTTTTGATCATAAATATTTAAAATATTAGCTTTGTGGTGTTTTTGAGCTATATAATTTAGATGATTTTTTAGATATGTCAGGTAGTTTAGACTTATCAGGGTTAAATAAGTCAATCGTAGTTTTTCCTTCAGCTTGGGGTGCTTCATTAGCCTTAGCTTGATCATCATACCACTTTTTAATTTTATTAAAAGTGAATTTCCTTAACCATAGAGGCATATTATAGATGGTATTGTAATCATACCCTCCATTTCCATGAAAAACTATTTCGTGAATTTGAGAAAATACAGATGCTCTGTATTTAGACGCTTCATTGGGCGTCAGGGAAAAAAAAGTTTAACGTAATGGGAACCGTTATTTCTTCTAAATCGCCTAATCCTGTTTCGATATTAACCGAAAGGTTTATATCAGGTTGGATTTTGCTTATGTGTTCCCGAAGTGCTCGAGCATCTTTAGCTAACAGATAACCATCAACAAATTCCCTAACAGTTTTAGAATCAGTATCACCATTTACTGAAGTAACAACATGCTTAAATCTAGTTGTGAATTCTGGGGAGGCTAATTTGTTAATTTTCTTAATACCCTCAATTTCTTTTTCTATTTTCTTATCCAATCCTTCTGTCATTAATTGGAAAGTAATAGCAGTATTAGAGTGAGGGAGAGTAAATTCAAATTCATTTTTTCTTTCTACAAAGAGACTTTCGTCAACTTTTTTATTTTCTAATGTAGAAAGATCAACAGTGTGAGTTTCACCACCATACTTAAACTCATAGTCTTTACCGTAACCTAAGATACGAGAAGCGATTACTATAGCGTTTTTATCACCTATTAAAAGGTCACTATAATTAAACTCCGTAATAATCAACGACTGTAGTAACTTGTCTAAGACAATGCCTTTACTAATGTAGTTTTGGTTTGTAAGGATATCTTCTTCTTTAGCAGTCATATATTTCATCTCAATCTTCCCATCTGCTAAAGGGTGACCTTCGGGGTATAATAAACCTTTTGAAGGTAATTCTATGATTTCTGTTGGAAACTTAAATTTGGCGTCACTCATTTTAATAACTATTTGTTTGATATAAATATATAGAAAAAACAAAGAAGCGCACTTTCGTGCGCCTCTTTTTTATAATGTTTGGCTTTATTAGAAATTTAACACGCAGTAATCCATTTCAAGTGTTAAAGTAACAGTCTGTGGAGTATCGACGTTGTCATAATCATAATCTCCAAAGTTGGCATTTGTGATAATAGCACCCTTAATAACCCACTCAGAAACTATATCACCTACAGGACCCACAGCATTGAGTGTAAGATCTTTTTTATAAAAATCTGAGTAGCCATCTCTACCAGTAACTGATTCGTGACCCAAACGAACCCATTCCATTACTACCTGGGCTCCTGAAGGGGTAATAGGATCATGGAGTGTTAATGTTATAGGATCCCATACTGTCTTACCTTTAATCTTACGATAAGTGTTAATCCAGTTAATTGTGATCGCATTTTGGGTAAGCCCAATAGCGCTTAACCCTCTTACCATATAGGTGGGGACACCATCCATATACAGTATGAACCGATTCTGTTGTTTGGGTTCAAATGCTGTAAAGAAAATTTCGTTTGAATCTAATACTGCCATTATTGTTGTTTTTATTGATAAATATCAGGGTTTTTAATTTTTGCTTTAAGGTTTGTTATTAGGATGGGAAGGAAGCTCCTGTTGGTTGAACATTGAAGTTCAATATTACAAATTCAGCTGTCTTTGTTGGTTGGAGGAAAATCTGACCTACCAACTCATTTCTATCAATCACTGCTGGAGTGTTAATAGATTCATCCATTACAACCTTAAACGCATATAAACCTTGTCTTTGTTGAACTGATTCGAGGTATGGATTTACAATTGCTAAGAAATTATTTCTAGTAGCTTGTGTATTGGCTTCAAATACTACATTGCCAGATTGTTGATCCAAGAATTGCTTAATATTAATTAATAATCTTCTAACATTAATACGATCTAAAGCTGATGCCTTAGTTTGCAATGTTTTCTGACCAAATACTACAACCCCTGATCCAGGGAATGAGATAATTGGGTTTACTTTACCTTCGTATAAAGTATCTCTATTAGCCTTAGTTAAGGTTCTTTGAGTTCTTATTACCGTTGGTAATGAACCTCTATTTAATCCCGCCGGAGCGAACCAAGGCTCACCTACTCTGTCATTATAAGCATATACTCCAGCAATAAACGTAGATGGTGGGCACCACGTGGCTTTACCTGTACCTGGATCTGTTGCTAGTAACCAAGGGTAATAAGTTGCAGCATATGAATTATTAATTGTCTTAGCAGTTGTAACTACATCAGCAACACTCGCTGTGTAGAGATCCATATCTATAACTGCTATTGTATCTCCTCTTTCTTTTGAATTATTAAGTAGGATATTTAATTGGGCACTATGAGATGCATAGTGAAGACCTGGTGCTGCGATTGAAGTATACTTAAATTGAGTATCATTTAATAAGTAAAATGAAGCTGTAAAATTATTTCCTTCTAGTCCTTCAATATTATCTGCATTAATATCTTTTCCAAAAAGGGCACCCGCACCTAGTTTACCTAATGCACCAGTAAATCCTGTTGAAGCAGTACCCGCTGAGGTGTTTGTAGGAATGCTTGAAGTGTATCCTGCAACTCTTACGTTTCCTTCACTATCGGAATAATTTGGGGTATCCATAATACTCGAAACATAAACATACTTACTTTTAAGAGGGTACTCACCTTCTAAAGATACATAAACATTTGCTCCACTACCTGCAATTGAGGGATATTGGGTGCCAACTGCTTTACCAATGTAATTATTATCAAAGGGATCAAGAGTTAAGTTATTATACTGTTCAAGAATAATTTTATTATTGTCATCATCGTCTCCTCTTCTAATAGTAAGAGTAAATGTTCCTGAAGAAGTATTAGCACTAGTGATTTCATATCTAACGTTAATACCTGATCCTGAAGGGAATAAACCGTTTGCATTAGCTGTTGTTACCCCACTATTTTGATCAGCTCCTTGTGCTATTGTATTGAGAACAAAAGATACAGCGGATCCCGAACCCGAAACGCTAGCTGTAGCTGAACTATAGGAACCTGAGACTGCCCTACTGACTAATAGAGTGTTACCTCCATTTTCAAAGTAATTAAAAGCTGCTTGGTTTAAAAATGAGGGTTGTTGAGTAGTGTTAACTCCACTACCAGTTTCAATTACATTACCAAATTTTGCAACAAAATCAGGATAAGATGATACTAAAGTAGGTATATTTACAGGGCCTTTTGCTGTTGAACCAACAACAGCAGCACCTGCTTGAATTATCCCTTGAGGGATAAATGACTGGTCTGTTTCGTTAATGTAAATGCCAGGAGAGACGATGTTGTTATTTGCCATGAGGTTTGTCTATTTATCTTTTGTTATAAATATTTCAAGAAGTTTCAAGATTAGATTCTGTTGGGGTAAAAAAACCAGTATTTAAATCTATGTTTCCATTACCATATTTTTCATTCAAATCTTGACCAACTTTTTTTTCAGATTCTTTTAATTGTTCAATTTGTTCTGTTAAACTTTCTTTTTGTAACTCAAGTAATTGAATACTATATTCTAACTGACCTAAAGAATTAATAATATTAGTTTGAGTATTCTGTATATTGGTAAGAATCTCAATTTCTTCTTGTGATAACTGTACTTTTTCCATAATTTTTTTATTGATAAATATTAAATCTTTTATTAAAATTATAATTCATTTGAAGTAACTTCGGATGTTACATTAAGCTTTCCTATTGTAAGAGCTTTTTTAGGAGAAACTAAATCTTTTTGTATTACGTCTGGGATAAGGTATCCTTTTAGCTCAAGATCAAATTCGGCTCTTACTGTTCTATTTTCACTTGTAAGGGTTTCTGCGGATGTAGTGTAAGATCTAATTAAGGTTTTAAATTTAAATCTTTCAGGATTACCCCAATAGGAATTAGCAGCAAAATTAATAGATTCTACAATTTTATTTAGTTGTTCTACATAATAAGTGTAGGCTATACAATTATAAGTTATAGTAACAAAATCAGGAACAACAATTGCATATGCTTCTTTTACAGGTTTAGCATTATTTAAAATATTAAATTGAGTATAAGTATTTTGTTTAGTATATTGCTTTTGACTATACTTAATATTATGGAATTTATTACCATCTAACTTATTCATTAGGTTGTCATTAACCATACTTGACCTTCGTAATAAAATAAGGGGTGCCATTATTTTACCTTTGTCATCACGGTAATAACCATCTTTCTGTACATCTTTCCACCTTTCAGGGGATCCATACTTTACAGGAACAGCTATACGTTGATTATTTTGAACTGCAGAAGGACGAATAACATTATTAAAATAATAAAAAATAGCTTCATCAATATCTTTAATGCCTAAGCTAAAAGGTTTAGTAGTATCATCTCTAAAAGAAACTTGTTCACCTCTATTTAATTTAGTATCAGGAAGATCGTTACCTATTAGGGAATTACTAATTTCTTCTTGAGTTTTTGGTGTTGGTATTCTTCCTTGTGTTGCCATTATAATCTTTCTCTAGTTATACCAAGTATATCTCCAGGAACATAAATAGTGTTGCAAATAATAGATAAGTTTGCACCAAAATTTTCTAATCCTGGGTTTAAGGGGTTTGGGTTATTAGGGTAATCAGGGTTTTTACCTGCAAAATATTGATTAGAGTTAGTTGTAGTTACTTCATAATACCCATTTTGATATAAAATCACGTCACCTACTTGGGGTACTACATTAGCGTCTACTAAATCTGCTCTAAGAAGTCTAAATTCAATACCCCATTTAAAATCTACACCTAATTCACTTTCTGAGTATTCTTGGTCTTGTCTGGCGATAAGGGCATTGAATAAAAAAGGGCCATTAAAATGTCTACCCTCAGATGCTTCACCATATATGTTTACTTTAGTAGCCCCTAATTCATATTTATAAAAAGCACATTGTTGGCTTATAACATTACCCATTAACTCACGGTTAATAGTTCTAATTAAGCTTATATCACGTGATCCTCCAAATAATGCCATTATCCAATGTATATAGTATAAGGTACTGAAGATAAATCTTTTTGTAAAAATTCAGATTCTTGTGCTTTTTTTTCTAATAACTTAGTTCTAGAAGTTTCTTCTAAATAATTTCGCAAGGATAATATCCTTCTTAATATTTATAAATAAAACAACATGGCAAAT
>CAACVD010000719.1_pt2 | contig 15579 bp, 21 predicted proteins | sample 2381771 | NCBI WGS metagenome assembly CAACVD01 (sample SAMEA5211965, study PRJEB30684) | marine metagenome | biome: Marine; feature: Epipelagic; material: Water | collected 2015-10-15 | depth 15 m | reverse complement strand
TCAGGAAGAAGTGATGTGGGATATGCACAACAGAACCACAGAAGAACAGGCGAGGGTGAATCGTGGCCGAAGTGACGATGGAACGAATATTAAAATGGAAGCTGCTGCCACGACTCATGATGTTGGCGATAACCATTATGTGCTTCAACACCGTAAGCTGGTTCACTTCATTGGATTCACCAACAATTGAGCAGAGCGGTTTCTGCTCGGTATTGTTCGGGTGCTTTTCAGCTTGTTTCGCCGTGTGGCTTGGAAAGAGTGAAGTGTAATGGAGTGGTGGGAAGCGTGGTTGGTTCTAATGATTACCACCAACACTGCCGTCAATGTGTTGCGCTGGCTCTTGTCAAAGAAACAGTCATAAAGATTATCCTCAAAGGAGAGAAACGATGGACATTGAGCGGTTAAGGGAAGAACTTGCGATTGATGAGGGTATCAAGCATGAGGTGTATCTCTGTTCGCTTGGACACAAAACGATGGGAATCGGAAGATTGATTACCAAGGACATGGATGAGTGGGACTTAGAAGTAGGAGACCCTGTCACCCCAGAGCGTGTTGCTGAGTGCTTCGCAGAGGATGTAAAGAACTGCATCTCCGACTGCCGCAACATCTTCAAGGACTTCGATGCCATGCCTGAGATAGCACAAAGATGCTTCGCAAACATGTGCTTTCAATTGGGTGCGCCAACCTTCAAAAAATTTCGTAAGGCAATCCGATTCGCAGAGGAAGGTGATTGGCAGTCCTGTGGCGAGGAAGTTTTGCGTTCGCGTTGGGCTAAACAAACTCCAAATCGCGCCAAGCGAATCTCCGATAAACTTGTCATACTATCTGTGCCGTCCTGACGTGTCAGGATATGACAAAATCATACAAAGTGGGTGTAACCTATTGAAATCATTAGGAAGTTGTGGCGGGAGTGACGCCATTAAAACCTAATATATTCAGTAGGTTACAACCCATTGTATGACTATTGTATGACACGCACCTTAGGGTTAGCAATAAGGCTCGAACCAACCTCGGATGACTTGTCCATAAAGTCCGGCTGGAATTTCGCGTAGTGGTCCTGCGTAATTTTTGTATTCTTGTGACCGAGGTATGACGACACCTCATATATAGGCACACCAGCCTTGACCATGTGAACGGCACAGGTGTGACGTAGCGCATGTGGGCTACAATCTTTCAGACCAGCACGGTCTACCGCTTTGCGGAACTCGTTATATACACTGGTCAATGGGCGTCCGTTTTTCTCTACCAGATATCCGCTCTGACTTTTTTCTATTGCGTCCATCAGGTAGGGGCGCAGACCAGTCGGCATCTTTATGACAGAGCGTGGCTTGTGACGACCCTGTATAGTCGGGTCGCGGAAGTCGATAATGTTGTCATTAAACAGCACCCGGTCAGAGGTCAGCCCTAGTATAGCACCGCTACGCGCAGCCGTCGAAACAGCTATCAGTGTCCACAGCCTTAGATGATATGACTGACAGGCATCAAGGAGATGGTCTATCTCTTCTTGCGTTAGGTATCGGTCGCGCACACCACTTCCTACTTTGTAGAATTTGAATGGTGTCCACTCAATCAGTTCTTCCTGAACACAGTAGTTCAACGCCGCGCTAAGAACGTCAAGTTCGCGTGACGCTGTCTGGGGTTTTACCCCCCGTGAACGGATATACTGCTTTGTGTCTTGGCGTGTCAGGTCCGCGACCCTGATGTCTCCAAAATGTGTAAGGAGTTGCCTTACAATACTGTTATGACGCTTCATGTTGTGGTCAGATGTGTTCCTCGCCAAAAGTTCGGTAGTGTATTCCTGAAGAACTTCCGACATCCGTGAGAAGGCTATGCTCTCGCCGCTTGCCTCTCCATCGACAAACCCTTTGAATTTTTCCGCTGCTTTTTGCGGGTCATTTGTCCCAAGCGATACCCACTTTTGTATGGTTCGCCACTTGCCGTGGCGCATGGTTCGCTCGTTCCATGTGGCCTCAAACTTTCGTCCCTGTCTTTGTACGAGTCTGTACTGCATCGCATATCTCCTTCCTCATATTTGTGAACGCTACGCATACAAATTCTGACTGAACGACCTATTTTATAGGCTGTCAACCTCTCACTTTTGACAAGGCGTTCAACAGTGCGGCGAGAAACGCCCCACCTCTCCTCTAATTCTTTTATGCGAATGACATAACGCTCCACGACTTCACCTCTAACTGACATAATAAACTCTATTTATGACTGTCTCTGTTTAAGAGATTGTCTAAACTCATTCACGAGATTATCCATCTGATATCTCACGGCATCATTTCCCATAGCAGCCAACTCAGACCGGCTACCAATACCAAGAAAAGTTCTAAGTGCATTGGCCGTCTCCTGTTCCGGCGCACCAAATCCCCAAGCATAAAATCCATCTTCACCCGCGCGCCGTTCCATATATTTCTGGAACTTGTCGTCCTTACAAAGCATGACTGAACGCTGAATGTATCTTTTAGAGGGGCTGTCCTGCTGCTCGATGTACTCTGGATTGTCGTAGTCCATTGCCTTGAGTCCGATAGCAAGAGGCAGACCTGTCGGTGCGAACACAAGCCAGTCCGCAGCACCAAACTCCTGAACCGTCAGTGTCAGTTGCCACAGTCCATCGGTCGTCTGCCTGATGGCATGCTTCTTTGCTTCAAAGCCGCTGACATCTAGGAAGGCTTGCTTCGGTACAGGCTTCATTCCAACTCCTCATAATACACTGCGCGATAAGCCTCGCGGATAAGGTGGGCAACAGACACCTGCCTACCCAACCTCTTGGACTCATCGAAGGATATCTTGGCCAAGACCTCCCAGTCACTGACTGGCATGAGCAAGTTATAGGTCTTTGTCTGCTTCGCTAATTCTGGGCGTCCCATTTGTTTCACTCCACAAATCTTGGGCCACCTGCATTGCGTCTATTCCCTCAAACACCCAGAATAGGCGTTCACCTTCCTTAGTCGTATGCAGTCTGTGATGACACTCCCCACAAAGAGGGACGGTCCACTGGTCACCTACCTTCTGACCAAAGCCTCGCGGCTCTGCGAATTGAATGTGGTGAGCGTGACATGGTGGACCCTTCCCACAAACTAGGCAGGACAGTTTCCTGACCCTGCCTAGATGCGGAGGAAGCCTTACTTTCTGAAACTCAGAACGGAATCTCATCATCCATTGACTGGTTAGTCGCTGCCGTTTGGATAGGCGGAGGCGCGCTAGGATTTCCCTGCGGTTGTGGAATGCTCAAAGACAATGACATATAGGGTTGCCCTGCCTGAGACTTCTTCATCCATCCTGCCAGCCGATACTTCTGACCCTCGACTTCGCAATCACCCGTATAGTCGGGCTGGTTTTCTCTCTCCTTGCGGTCATTCTTAAACAGTCGACCCCTAAGGTTATTGTCATACTCAGCCATTAACTTTCCTTTCTATGTACTGGCAATGCATCTCTCAGCTTTTGCATAGCTGACCTCAAATCCTGATACTCAGTCTCTGATTTTGACTTGAGACCTTCAAAGAAATCCCTCTCCTGTATCAGCAATTCATTTAACTCGACCTTAGTGGTGCAAGCCTTTGCTCTCTTGGCAAATTCCTCTGCCGTCATAGCAACCTCTGCCTTCTTGCTGTTTGGCCTAAGTTCAACAACCTTCTCTGCACTCTTGGCGAAACCTATCTCTTCGACAGACGCCATCTGCCCACCATGCAATCCTAGCAACCCAAGCATTCTTCCTGCCGCGCTCGTCTCTGCATTCTCGACGGCGCTGGTTTTATTAACGGAAGAAGCATCGCGATATTCTTCAGCAGTGCCGACAGATTTTACACCCTTCATCTGCACGATTTCATTGCCGTCTTCGTTAATGATTATATCGACCTCTTCGGCCAAGTAAGAACGAGCGACAACCCTGTCCTCAAAAACATCAAGGCGTGTGAAGATTGAACATAAGGAGTCTATGTCAGCCTGTTGAAACTCTCTGCGAAAAACCTCGACCCTCAATGGAACAGTAGAATATTCCTTGCCCCTGATGTTTTCCTTGCCAGTGGTGCTTGAGGACAAAATCTTTTGCAGATTAGATATCTTATTAGACACTGTTCATTAACTCCGTCATGAATACCTCTGACTGATATTGTTTGCAGAAAGCAGAGACATCACAAAACCTCTGACATCTGACTGGCTCTGACTTTCTTTTCTCTACCCTGACTGCCGTCTTGGTCTTGTAGGAAAGTGCCTCGTCTTCATTCAGAAACAGTCGGAGTGTCTTACCTGTCTTTTCGGATACAACTGCATACTTAGGTGGAGACATCCACCTCTCTTCGTCTGTGCAGAACGGCAACTCTTCTCCAAAGTGGAGACTGAGCCGTTGCTTGACATATTCCTCTGCCTCTTCTTCAGGCCAAAGTTTCATCTCAAATGTGGGAAACATAGTTTCTGGGTATGAGCCTGACACTCTTTTGTCAGACCAGTCCCGTATTACGGCGCTGATGAACAGTCGGAGCGGCTGCATATCATTTTGCCTGAGAAGGAATGCATATATATTGAGTTGACGTTCAAACTCTACGAGGTCTGTTTGAGCCTTCCATGCTGGCATGACCTTGTAGTCCCAGATATTGACACCGCCAATGTCTGGTTGAATAGCGTCGATGGCACCCGACACAACCTTATCATCTACCTGCGCGTAAAAACGCCGCTCGGTAATCCAATTGTCAGGAGCATACATCTCCATGTGATGATGCCAAGCGTCACCCAGCTTGGCAAACCCACGCGACAGCTTATCATATTCAATCTGGTCTCTGAACTCACGCTTCAAACGATGGACGCGAGGTGAATCCTTCAATGCGGTCGCGCTAATATCTGTCGGTATTGCACCGGCATCATAGCCGTCAGCTTCTAGATACCGCTCCAAAGAGGCTGGCATGAATGTCCTGTTCAATCTCATACAGGAAACATGCCAGCCAATTTACCTGAAGTCAACAATTTATGAGATGAAGCACTCTAAAATAATGACGTGCTATCTCATTTAGAAGTCCATTGCCCTGCGAATAAGACGGCCACTAACTTCGAAGCTGCCAGCCTCAAGAAGACGTACATCTGACATAAGCACGTCATCCGAAACATGAATGTCATCAGTACCTGCAATCCTCTCACACCACCTCACATAGGTTCTGCCATCGACCACGATATGATAGACCCCTTTCATGCTGACCTCGCTTACAGTGGTAAAAAATCCACTGACATGCTGTGATTCTTGCATCGCGTCACATTGCGAACCCATAACAATAACGACGTAAGGGTCTTTTGCAGAAGTCACTCTGGGGGTCGATATTCTGTGGCTAACGATGTTGCCAGTCGGCTCTGTTGGACACGCTTCCCCTTCGACTAACTCCCAAAATGGGATTATCTTGTAGTCCGACAGGTCAACGTCCTTTTTAGGCTGCTTCTGCACAGACGATAATCCAAACAGGAAGTCCAGATTGACTGACAGTTTGTCTCCAATATCGTGAATTAGCTTTAGGTCTGGATGGGTAGGGCCGACAATGACGTGATTGAACGTGCGCGCATCCATGCCAACCAATCGCGCTGCCTCAACTTGAGTAAGGTCTTGTTCGAGCAAAACGTCTCTCAGTCGGTCACGAAAAACAGGGTAATCCCGTTTCACTCTCGTCACCTTCCGAGCAACTTTATTCGTCGCCATATCTTCAGTCTCCTTCCACGGTTAGACTATTGCAGAGATATAATTTGTATTAGACGGCTAAGTCAACGTGAACAAATCAAGAACTAACTCTCAAAATGAGAATAAACTTGCACAACCTACGCAAAAAGCACGTGTGCGTAGGACAGAACCTGAGATGGCTTTGCAAATAGACATCGTTAATATGTTGAAGAGCCATCTTAAACGGGATGTTCTTTACACAGCGTTCCCTGCTGGTGGCGGTGGCAGGGTCCGGGGTGCTAAACTCAAAAAAGCTGGACTTCAGGCTGGGTGGCCTGACATCCAGCTTGTCCATCAAGGTCGATATTTTGGGATAGAAATAAAAACGAAAACAGGAAGGCTCTCTCCAGCGCAATCTGACATTCACAAACGACTGAAAACCAGCGGCTGTCTTGTTGCTGTTGTCCGGTCTGTTTCAGAGGCAATGGAGTTAGTAATTGACTGGGGTCTCTCAAGAAAGCATAAATAGATTATGGAGGGCAGTTGTCCTGCAAGCGTTGCTAGACGCAGCAGGATTGGGCCGCTCTCTGAATCCATCTTGGCCCGAATGGAAACATCAACAAGTCAAAGAAGACGCAAGAAAGTGGCTTCTTGACGACAGCCAAGACCTAACCGATGCGTGTTCGGCAGCGACTATCCATGAGGAGTCACTGAGAAAGTTCGCGTCGAGGTTGGTCAAGGGTGACACACAAGCGCGCCGCTCACTGATTGAGTGGCGCGATACATTTGCAAAGCAAGGAAGGAAGCCAGCGGATGAGTTGGAAGTCGAACAAGAATCCTATGTTCAGGACGAAATTTTCTGAGGATATATTTAATCATAAGTACGCACATGAGAATGCTACAACGTGGGCAGAACTGGCGCGCACCCTAGTCGAAGATGTGTGCGGCGAAGACATGCCAAGGCATGAACGTGAAGAATTGATAGAGCATGTGACACAACTTCGTTTCGTGCCGGGTGGTCGATACCTTTATTATGCTGGCCGCAAGCGCAAGTTTTTCAATAACTGTTTCCTGCTGCGCGCTGAAGAAGACACCCGCGAAGACTGGGCAAACCTGTCGTGGAAAGCCGAGAGTTGTTTGATGACTGGTGGCGGGATAGGCATTGACTACTCAGTGTATCGTCCTGCTGGTTCTGCTCTTGGCGGCACGGGCGGCACCGCTTCTGGCGCTGTGACAAAGATGAGAATGATTAATGAGATTGGTCGTTCTGTTATGCAGGGTGGCTCTCGCCGGTCGGCAATCTATGCCAGCCTGAATTGGCAACATGGTGACATCGAAGAATTTCTGAAGGCAAAAGACTGGCAGGATATGCCTATCGCTGGAACAGACAAGACGCTGTTCGACGTGAAGCAAGACGACTTTAACTTCCCCGCCCCTCTCGACTTCACAAACATCAGCGTAAACTACGACACTGACTGGCTTTTAAAATATTGGCAGACCCAAGATGTAGGTGATGTCTTCATGCAAAATTGTAGACAGGCGCTGTCGACTGCCGAGCCGGGGTTCTCCTTTAACTTCTTCGACAAAGAGAACGAGACATTGCGCAATGCATGTACCGAGGTCACAAGCGAGGATGACTCAGACTTGTGCAACCTTGGCTCGCTCAACCTTGCTCGTATATCTTCCATTGAAGAGTTAATGAGTGTCGTTGAGTTGGCTACTAAGTTCCTTGTCTGCGGTACGATGGTTGCAGAACTCCCATATGAAAAGGTTTACAAGACACGCGCCAAGAACCGCCGCCTTGGTCTGGGCTTGATGGGACTTCATGAGTGGCTCATTCAGAGGGGCGAACGCTACGAGGTCACTGACGAACTGCATAACTGGTTGCTCATATATAAGTCGATGTCAGAGAAAGTAGCAGACCAGTTCTGTGATGAACTTAGCATCAGTCGCTCGGTTGCCAAGCGCGCTGTCGCACCGACAGGAACAATCGGCATCATCGCTGGCACAACTACCGGCGTTGAACCTATATTTGCGGTCAGCTACAAGCGTCGATATCTCAAGAACAATCGGTGGCACTATCAATATGTGGTAGATGCTGCGGCGCAGGAAATGATTGACGTTTATGGCGCAGACCCTGCGAACATTGAGTCGGCGATTGACCTTGCCGAGGACTACGAGAGGCGCATGAAGTTTCAGTATGACGTGCAGAAGTATGTCGACATGTCCATCTCATCCACCATCAACCTTCCTTCGTGGGGCAGCAAGCTGAACAATCCAGATACGGTGCCAGAGTTTGCACAAACCTTGGCCAAATATGCCCACGGTTTGAGAGGCTTCACATGCTACCCCGATGGGGCGCGCGGTGGCCAGCCGCTGACATCAGTAGCTTATGCCGAGGCGGTCGAGCGGCTTGGCACAGAGTTCGAAGAAGCTGTTGAGACCCACGACATCTGTGATATTACGCAGCACGGTGGTTCTTGCGGGGTCTGACTATCTCTAATAATATCATCGCGGCGTCACAAATGTTATTGACGCATCTCTCTCCTCTTCTGTATTAAGAAGGGGAGAGAGGTTGAAGATGAGAGCGGTCGGCTATTACAAAATGCATCGTGGCTGGATGGCACACCCCGCTCTTCGCGATTGCGAGGAGCGGGTTGTTTGGCTTTCCATCATCGAACGCGCAGCATGGGCCGACACCACTACTTTTATAAACGGTCGGGTTGTTGGAGTGAAGAGGGGCAGCTTCTTTACCAGCCTGAGGACTCTATGTGACTTCGTATCGTGGGATGCCAAGAAGGTCAGCCGCTTCCTGCGACGGTTGGAAGAGTGCCACATGATTGCCACAGCAAACGACACAGGAATGACACAGATAAGTGTATGTAATTACGATAAATATAACCCACCTGGCCACATAGATGCCACAGTCAGGGTGTCTGAGTTGCCACATAAAGAAGAAATAAATAATAAAGAAAAGAATATAGAGGCTGCTGCGCCGGGATGGCATCAAAGTTGGGACGCCTTCCATCACTACTATCCATGTGGGCTGCATGAGAATGGTAAGCCAAGGCGCTGGCCAAAGTCTGGCAGGAACTCTGCCATGAATGTTTTTAAGGACACCATTCAGGCCGGTGCCACTGTCGCTGAACTCATTAAGGCTGCGGAGAACTATGCCGCTGAGAAATCAAACGGTCGGTATGTGATGAACCCCAAGCGGTTCTTGAACGACGGCGACTGGAGGGACTGGTTAGAGGGTAAGGACACATCTGATACGGCTGTGTTCAAGAAGGATTGGGACTATCAGTGATGTCAGTCATTGATAGATTTCTAGACAAGCATGGCGCGTTTGGCACAGACCTCGACACCATGTTGCACCGAGGAACATTTGGTGGATGGCGACGGTGCCGCTGCCCAAAATGTTCAGACAGTAGAAGAAATAAAGCGGACAGGTGCTTGGCAGTCAGGCATCCTGATGAGGGGGATATATATGTCATCTGCCATAACTGTGGCTGGCGCAGCGGAATCGACGCTGATAAGTCAAGCGGCTTCGGAGTATCTAACCGGTCGCGGTCTGGACCCAGAGGTTTTAATAAGCCGAGGGGTTTACGCCTTAGAACTCCGTGGTACTGAAGTTATCGCCTTTCCCTATTGGAAGGACGGTGGACTGGTTAATCACAAGTATCGGAACTTCAAGAACGTAGAAGGCGTACCACCTTGGCAGCAGGATAAGGGTGGTGAGCAGGTCGTTTGGAACCGGATGCAACTGACCGAGTCACCTACTGACGAGCCACTGATAGTAACTGAAGGTGAGTGGGATTGCTGCGCGGCTATTCAGTGCGGCTTTGACCGGGCTGTATCAGTACCGGCTGGTGCGCCATCGCAGAGCATTAGCCCTGACCGTGATGAGGTAAGTAACAAGTATGCTTTTGTAAGAGACTTACTGCCTCTCATCGAATCCTGTCGGGAGATTATCCTCTGCACTGATGATGACACCAATGGTCAGGTGCTGCGGGATGACTTGGCTATTCGTCTGGGCAAGGCACGGTGTAAGTTCGTTACATATCCAAAGGGATGTAAAGACTTGAATGATGCCCTTCTCCACTACGGTCAGAAGGGTGTGCAAGAAACCATCAAACGTGCGCGTTGGTTTCCTGTCGAGGGCGTCTTCACATTCAGTGAACTGCCAGAGATAAACGAGCGGCCCGTGTATAACCTTGGCATGGGTAGCTTTGACTACCACTACAAGATGCGCCGTGGTGACTTTACCGTGGTGACTGGTGTTCCATCGTCGGGCAAGTCTACGTTCCTCAATCACATGATGTGCAATCTGGTAAAGAACCACAGCATGCGTGTGTGCTTTGCCTCGTTCGAACAAGCACCACAAACTGACCACCTTCGCGCGCTGCGGAAGTGGTGGTTCTGGGAGTACAAGGAACGCATAGCCCCGACCCATCCAAAGTACATTGACGAGTCAGACAAGAACGAGTTTGCCGCTTGGCTGGATGAAAAATTTCGGGTCATCTACCCAAGCTGGGACGACGAGGTTGACCTCGACTGGCTCATAGAAAGAATGACTGCGTCTGTTGTGCAGCAGGACTGTGATGTCATCGTCATTGACCCGTTCAACGAGATGTCACACGACACGTCCGGCGAGAGCATGACGCTTTACATCGGGTGGTTTATCAAGACGCTTAAAAGGTTTGCCGCCAAACACAACGTGCATGTCATTGTGGTTGCTCACCCCCGTAAGATTAACAAAGACAAAGATGGCAACGTAGAGATACCTACACTCTACGACATTGAACAGTCTGCCATGTGGTATAACAAGGCAGACCTTGGTCTGATTATCCATCGCTCAAATTCTATAACGTCTGCACGGGTTGCCAAATCTCGGTACGAGGATGTCATCGGCAAGCGCGGTCAGGTTCTTTACAATTACGATGAGGAGACATCTCATTTCCATGAGTACGAAGAAGCAGAATAATAAACTTGTCGTCACAAAAGATGCCGTGATGCGTGTTGAGTGGGCTGATAAAACCACCCCTCGCATGAGGCGCATCGACCAAAGGCAGATTGACCGGTACATATTAGATGGAAAGATAAACACGACGCAGCATCAGGCCGCGAACTGGTATCTGAATCTATCTTCATCTGCGTTGGCCACGCCGCACCTTGTATCTCAAATCGGTAACCTGCGTGTCGGTGCAGGTAAGCCTGTAATATCCAACAAACAGGCAGAGGCAAGACTGATACTCCGCAAGGTCGATGCCTATGTGAAGTCGAGAACAAACCAAACTCATCTATCATTGATGCGGAACCTCGTTGTGTACGACGAGTCAATGAGAGAGCAGCACCGCAAGTATGGTGGCAAGGCCAGAACAGAAGGACTGACTATGCTGCGTCATGCTTTGGATAGCGTTGATGAAATCATGGGAAAGTATGCGCGCCGCATTTAAGGTATGGGCTACCGGCTTGCGCTTCCGTGTAAAAATCTATAAATAAACAAGCGAGGTGTTCGCGCCTCACTTCTACTGACACTGAAGGGGGACCGCCGCAAGGCAGTCCCCTTTCTTTGCGTATCGACAGCAGCGGCAATGTTGGTATTGGAACATCGTTACAAAACTTCTCCCACTGACTGGTGAATGTAAAAATAAAGGGCGGCTATATTAGCCACCCTCGTTGAATTTCAAGCGCGTGTTTTGCACAGTAGAACTGTGGCCCAAGAACTGCATCAGCCGGATGCTGACATCTCCCACATATAGGTCTTTGTTCCACGTACCTTGCGCTTGTAGTTTCGATGGTAGGCTCGTATCTTCTCTCGGTTTCGTGTCCGGTAGGCTGTCTGGTAAACACGGGCTTTAAGGTTTCGCTTGTGGTGTGCGCGCCACTCTCCAAAGGCAATGAGTAGCCTCGCTGTATCCTCGCATAACTGTTCACTCGGCTTCTCCTGCATCATCTTGTGAAAGCGCATAGGCCCGTACTTGGCGCGCCACGCGCGCCGTTCTTTCAAGTAGTTCTCCTTCATTGAATTGGTCCTTGTCATTAGATGAGATGCCCCTCTGTTAAGATGACTTTCTATAACATATTTCAGAGATGCATCGGTGTTTTTTAAGCAGCTAACACGTCGAATAATTCTCTCACTCCTATGTTGGCTTCTTTTGGAATAACCATGTCGAACGCGGGGTGTCCGGTTGGCATGGGGTTTACTTCGATGACCTTTGCGCCTCGGTCCTTGGCATTATAAAGCAAAGCACTGTCGCCGAGTATTGACAGACTGCTGCCAACCACAACTAGTACAGATGACTGCTCAATAATTCTTCTAACATCATCTTGGCGCTTCTTGCCTTGGCCAAACAGCACAACGTCTGGCATCGGGTAAGATGATGTTACTCCACCTTCCGTTGCCTCTATCGGCAACCCATCAACAAAGATATCGCCGTGAACTTTGACAACATTCTGTGAGCCAGCACGTTCATGCAGGTCATCGACGTTGGTTGTAATGACGTTAAATTGACGCCCGTCAATGATGGACAGGCGCTGCCACTCAGAGATTAAATGATGCGCCTTGCATGGATGACACGTTGATATCAACTCTCGCGCCTTTATCATAAAGCGACTGATGTCTGGGACGTTGTCTATCCAATTCGGAGAGTTTATATCGAACCATTCTTTCTTGATGTCGAACTCATGTTTCATGTCATACAGTGTGCGAACTGTATTCCTACGAGCCTCTAACTCTGGGCTGCGCCATCTGAATGAAGGAAGTCCACTGGCGCAACTCAATCCAGCGCCAGTCAAAAATGTGATATTCCACTTTACTTTTGCCATTGGTAACCTCTTAGATATCTAGCTAACGCCCCTTTTTTAGAGTTGATAAGCACGGGAAAGAGATAAAGCCTAGCCTTTCTCTCTGTCCTTGTCATCAACATCATTTAATTGGCTTGATTGATTGATTGATGAACGTCTGTTGTAAGACCCCTTCCCCTTTTTCAGAGAGGTCACCTGCCTCCTAAACTTAGGAGAGGCAAGCGACTTCGCTACGGGGTTGGTGGATTTCTTGCGGCCCACGTTTACACCGCCGCCATAAGGTCGCGCATGAACTTGTCAGACGCCTTACGCTTGGCCACCGAGGCCAGCCGCACGGTGCTGCTGCACAGTTTGTATTCGCCAGCGATATGACCGATGTATCCCTCATCCAGTGTCCACTGGTCGGCGCGCAAACCTTTCTTGTAAAAGGTGGTGCGATACCCATCGACACCGTTGAAGTCACCGATGTAGTGGGCAGACCTGATGATACGATTGTCGATGCAGCAGATACCCAATGTGTTCATCTGCCTTGCCCATGTGATGGGCATGTACAGGGTTACATAATCAGTTTCTGCATAATGCCATGCGGTCGCATTTTTCATTGGACATAACACTTTCCCCTCTGGAGACAGTTTCACTGTCGCTTCAAGTTGGATGTCTCCTCGTTCTGTTGAGACCGTCCAACTAAAATCAGGGCGAGTGAATATCTTTGAAGCCCATCGACTGGCATCGGTTGCGGCCCTGCGCTTGATGGCGTCAATGCCCATTGAGTCTGAAGCGCGATTTGCTTGGCTCTCGTACCCATTGCGCATGTTGCGCAGCCCCTCCATCGCACCGTGATAGGTTTTCCAAAGGTTCTTCATGGCATAGTTTGGGTTGCCGGAAACTTGATTGAAAAAGTATGTGCTGCGCACATCCTTGTCAGTGATGTCGATGCCCATGTCTTTGAACAGTGGGCCGAACGAGCGGACAACATCCCTCATCTCGACCATGCGGATTGTGTCTTTGAATTTTTCGTCCATCTTTTCATAGGCTGTCTTGGTCAGGCCATCACGAACCTTGCTAAGATGTTCCTGTCGTCTGTCGTTAAAGGAGATGGAACGACGATGTCCCTCGGCAAGCACGTCGGCAATATCTAACTTCTTCATTTGTGTATCTCCTACTGACTGGTTCACACATATATTAGACTGGAAGTTTGCAAGGGCCGCACAACATGGCACGGCCCTTGCAGAGTTTTAGTTATCGTTTGCAACTTTAGTAACGCGATACTTGCGAATATCAATGCGACGAATACTAACCCTCGCATCGTTACGAATTGCATATGCGCGCGCTAACTCACTCTCGCGCTTACTGGACACAACGAAACTATCGTTGATATCCATCGTATTGATGACCGCAAAGCGAGACTTGCGTTTCGTGACCTTGCGATACCTCGCCTCATTCTCAGGCGACTTTTCAACGGTGTACTTTATGGCTATCACCCCCTCTCTTCTACTGACCATTAAGTTCTACAGATAACACCTCGCCAAAGAGATGTTGTTGGTGGTTGGTGGTGACACCCCATACCACCGGATATTGAGGCTCATCGGGTGCCGGTGCCTCACCGTCGGTCAGATAGACCAACGCCACCGGTTCGATGCCCTCTTCTTCAACCCAGTCAAAGACTGGCTGAAATCTAGTGCCGCCCCGTCCATGTATGGTGACATCCTCAAACGGGTCACCCATGTCGAACGTGTCAACGTGCTGCACCCGCGCGTCACACTGGACAACGTGAACCCGTGACGGCCTCACGTCTTCGCAGATGCTTTCAATCTCACCCATGAACTGCTTGACCTCATCGGTCGAAACAGACCCTGAGGTGTCAATGGCTACGACAAGTTCGCCCATGTTCTCACGATGGAAGTCGGGGATGAACGAGCCGTGCTGTTCAAGAAGGTGATGCATCTTTGGCATTGAGCGCTGATAGGTATAGTCGACAATGGTAAGGGACTGCATCAACTGGCGCAGCACTTCACGCCAATCGACAGACGGCTTCTTGTATTCATCCAGCAACTCTTCTGCGCAGCCGGGTACTTTGCCGCGCGACTTAGCAAGCTGCGCTGCTTGTTCGACCATGACCTCGACATCACGCTCGGCCTCGGTCATCCCCCTTGTTGTGGAGACGGGCGCGTCGATGACATCGCCCCATGTGCCGACTGGTTGCTGGCCTCGTTTGCCGCCGCCTTGGCCATTCTCGCTCTCTGTCGCCGACTGACCCGCTTCATTGGACTGTGAGTCCTCTCCCTGCCCCGGCGCATCACCTTGTACCTCGGTCTCTCCATCCGCACTACTTTCGCCATTGTCATCCCCTTCCTGACCCGGCCCTGTCGGTGGGTCTTGCTTCAAGATGTTGTAAATATCGTCAGTCGACATGTCGCGGAACCGCCCGTCCAACAACGCACCGTCTGGCAATTCCATGCATGACACACCCCGCCGGTCCTTCTCGGCATGAATGGCATCCATGATTTTCAAGTTGATGAAGTAATCACCAGCCACATTCCAAAGGTACGGGTCACGATTACCCCGGCGCAGGTGATGCTTACTATAGACGTGCATCACCTCATGTACTGCCAAGCCAATCATTTTCGGCTTGGTCAGACTGCGGACAAAGTCCGGGTTGAACTTGACAAAGGTGCCATCTGTACACGCAGTGGCGATTGACTCGTCAATCTCCCAACGCATCTTGGATACACCCACTCCGAAGAACGGCTGGTGGAAGAGCGTCGATATCTTGCAACGCTCGACGGCGTCTAGAACGTCTTGCATTTAGCCCTCCATTAACAGATTTTTGATACCGCTATTCATGTCGTTGAACGCAGCATTCCTTTCCAACATGGCATCATCACGCGCGCCGATGTCATTGGCGAAGATAAGCTGAAACTCACGACCCAGACGCTGCATATACTTGACGACGTTGGTCATCGTCTGCGGCTTGGCCATGCGCGCCAGACTGCCGGTCACGGCATACAAGGTTGACGGGTCAGTCGGAACCTCGACATCCATCGGTGATGTCTCCACCTTCTTGAGGTCAGGCAAGCTGCGCCACATGCGAAGGAACCCTGAGAACTCAATCGCAAACCCACGACCGCAACATC
>CAACVD010000764.1_pt1 | contig 15583 bp, 26 predicted proteins | sample 2381771 | NCBI WGS metagenome assembly CAACVD01 (sample SAMEA5211965, study PRJEB30684) | marine metagenome | biome: Marine; feature: Epipelagic; material: Water | collected 2015-10-15 | depth 15 m | reverse complement strand
CACGACCTATCATTAAAAATATTAAAATTACACTTAGGCATCTTAGAAAGCGAGTGTGTTAGAAAGCGAGGTGAAAGCGGTGAAAACTTTTTGATTGCTCGGGTTCTTCTTTGCTCTTTGGAATGAACCAAGAAGAAATTGTTATGCTGTTGGGTTGGTGCGTTCTCACGCTTAACACAAATCTAAAACAAATGTCAAAAAATTTCGCTAAAAAATTTTGTTGCCGACACCTTGCGGTGCGACAACTTGTTATAGGTGAAATAGGTGTATAAAATTATTCTAAGGGTGCGACTGGTTGTAAATTTCCCGAAGTTTCATTAGCAGTTCTATCTCTCGTTCCCATATGTCTCGCGTTATTCATACCTCCTAATTGTCCGTCTATATTGACCTCACATACTTTTAGATGTAATCTCACTATCATTTGACATCTCTTCTTAGATGATGCTGAGTTGCCTTTGATGAAAAACTGACGACCACAAGCGCAATCAAATTGTTCGGCATAGGTGTCGCTGGATGGTGTCTTAATGCTCTTAGATTTAGGCATCGTGATAATATTGTGATGCTGTTGGGTGGGTTCTTCTTCACGCCTAATACAAATCTAAAACAAATGTCAAAAAATTTCGCTAAAAAAATTAGTTGCCCGACCAAGTGCCGAGCAACTTGTTAGAGGTGAAATGGGTGGATGAAAAATTTATTACTTTTTGTTCTTTTTGTTCTTTTTCTTTCTATTAGGTCTATCACCACAACTATTATTACCTACCAAATCAGCGATATCTTGTGCTGTCAAAGAAGTCTCTACACTTTCGGCACTAAGAATAGATACACCACCCGTAGAACCCCCATTACTCGCCATACCTCCTTCATATGTTCCTTTCTTAGTAATAGGAGGTTCGTTAGTAATAGGGACACCATTTTCATAGTCGGTATCTTTGTAATGAATAGTTCTACAATCTACACTATTCTTACCACATTCTCTTACTTGATGAGTAAATCTATGGATTTTGCCGTCATCATATTCAGCACACATAGGGCATTTTTTCTTATGAAGTCTTACAATCATTTTAAAAGCACGAGGGTCAGTAGTAGCAACTACCAATTCCCCAGTCGCATAACATCTATAATCATCGGTAGATTGCTGACACGCCATTTTATATTATTATTTTTTTGTTTTTAAGTATTGTTTTTTTACGAATATATATATCTATGTTCTTCTTATCAATCGGGACTGCTGGTGGGTTGGGTCTCTCTCACACTTACTACAAATCTAAAACAAAAGTCAAAAAATTTTGTGAAAAAATTGTTTTTCTTGTTTGACAAGTTTTCGTCGTCATTTGGAGGATATCGTGAATTATGGTCGTTCGTATTTAAAATAATACTAAGATGTTATTGCGTTCTTTATTACATAGAAGGGATTACACATTACTTCTTAGTCATTACCTTTTTTACGCTACTATGAACTACTAACTCGTTGCTATCTAAGACAACTACTCACTCTTTCTATTGATAACTGCTAAAACCTTTGCTTCATCCTCAGCGTCAAGAAGTTCTCCAATATTCCTTATATTCTCATACATACTTGGATTTCTATATATTCTAAGTTTTTGGTCTCCCCAATCAACATTACCTCCATACCTCCTAAAAAACTCAACATCCACAGCACCTCTAAACACTTTATCGTTAGTAGAGTGAATAGCATATTCATCAAGGGTATCTAATGCGGATAGACAATCAAAGTAATCATCTAAGGCATCTTTGTTCTCTTGACCCGATACACTATCAGTATATCTATCGTTGTAATCTCTCAGCATCCAATCCCACCCCTTCTCTTCTAAGATTTCATCAAAGTAGTCCCCATACGACATATTCATCTTTGACATCAATAAACTTTGTTCTCTACCAAAATCTAAACTATCACCCACGCAGTCCATCAAGAACTCCTCATTCTTCTTACAAAAAGTTCTTAGATGCTCGGGAATAGTTCTCGTAATGATGGTGGGATGGTTAAGAAGGCACATACCTACATCTAAGCGTTGGATGGTGCTATCGCGAGCATAGGAGACTTCATACATACCTTCGGCAGAGAATATAGGCAAATGTCCCCCTAATGCCCCCTTAGAAATAATCATATCGCATACCTCAACTGGAAATCCCAAGCGACGAAGATACATAAATACCTCCTCACGCATAGAAAGTTTGGGAGCAAACGAGACACTCATAGATGTCATACTTATAAAATAATCTGCTCTACTGCTGGTTGCGTCTTCACGCCTAATACAAATCTAAAACAAAAGTCAAAAAAAATCAACAAAAAAATAGTGGGTGAAATGGGTGAGAGAGATGATTGGTTGTTTGACAAGTTTTTTTTCTTTATTATTGATACACTATACAACTACTTAGAAAATATCCGCCCGAGTAATCTTGCTGTCTTTGGTGAGAACGAACTTCTTGTGCGGGTTCTCGGGGAAGGAGTGAGCGTATCGTGAAATCTCGGCGGTGGTGAATGGTTGGATATGAGAATATCCTAAGAAGCGCTCCTTGTGTTCCACCTTGTAGATAGCGCCGAGCGGGACGGGTCTGTCAAAAGCAATTAGTTTTTTCTTAGAAGCAATCGCCTTACCTTTCTTAGAGTTCGGGTTCATAGAGCAAGTCGTCTTGTTGTGCCCGACCTTTCCGCAGATAGAACAAGGCATAGTTGCTACTGAAAGCAAAAACGCTTGGAATTTCTATGTGTAGAAACGCTTGATTGGTTTGTTGCTTAGAAGCAGAAGAAAGTTTTTGGTCTGTTGGGTGATAACAACTCCACACCTAACACAAATCTAAGTAGAATGTCAAAAAAATTTGCCTAAAAAAAATTGTGATGCGGAGAAGTGCGGAGAGTTTGACAAGTTTTCTAAGAAAGGTGAATTGGGTGATTTATTATTGATACACTATACATCTATCTAATATCCGTAATCAAGAGAGAGAACCTTAGACATCCTCCATCTCTTACACTTTTGGTTGTTGGCGTTGAGTTTGCCCCGACAATATTGGAGACTTTCTAAGTCGTCGGTGAGGTATCCAAATGACCCGCACCTAAGAGCGTATTGGTCGCGCGCGCCTTCTTGGTGTAGTAGGATGGAGTAGGCGTTTTGGAAGCATCTTTTTAACTCGGGGTTCTCGTAGAAGCGACGGAGATAATCCAAAGGACTATCAAAGTCTCTATGGAGGTCGTGGATACACGCCCTTTTACAAGCGTGTTCCTTTTCGGGTGCGAAGGGTTCATAGAACTCCTCAATCTTGCCGTTGATGGTGAGCGGGTTGGGGCGAGGGGACGGGTCATAGATAGCGCCACTTACCTTATCCTCCAACCAAAAATGGTAGTTGCCCCCGTCCCCATCTATGTCAAAAGGGAGCAAGGCGGGTTCATACTGAACCCCCGACTTGATGGAGCAGAAGAAGAGCGGTTTAGAGAGAACGCAAGGCATCGGTGAATTGGGTGAAAACTTTGGAGTGCTTTGGATTGCTTGGTTCTTAGTTGCGATGTTTGGTCGCAAGTAAGATTGATATGCTGAATGGAAGATACTTCTTTACACTTAACACAAAGCAAGGTAAGAAGTCAAAAAAAGATGTTATAGAAAAAATTGTAATGCGGAGAACTGCGGAGTTTTGACAAGTTTATTTCTTAGAAACGCTTAGGAAGAAACGCTTACACTTCCGTCCATATTGACAAAGAAGAGAGCATCAATAAGAGCGTATGTATGTAAAGTCATATCAGCGCCAGCAGAAGTCCCAGCGCCAGCATAGGTTAGAAGTAATGTCATAGGGAGCGCTCTTGATGAGGTATCTACGCCATTTTCTATTTCTGCCCTAAATGTTTCTAAGTCAATCCCGTAAGGAGCAAAATTCATTAGAGCACCTTGTTTAAAATCATCTAAGGCATCCAATCTAAGATAATTACCACCAGTAAGTAAATTGTCGTGAATTGTAGAACCTAATTTACCAAAAGATTTCATAAGTTCGTTATAACTTTCACTTATATTAGTTAATCCATTAGTTTTAATAGCAGTTGGAGGATATTTAGTAGCGCCAATTTGGACTTGATATTCTAAGAGCGCCATACGAGAAGCACTACTGAGGTCAAAGCGCTGGTTTCGGGCGACTGCGGGAGCGCCTACAAAGAAGATTGATTTAATAGACCGAGCGCGGACTGGAATATTGTAAGAGTTTAGTGCTTGACTTGTTTTTGGAACACTATTAGAGAAATGCCTATAAGTCTGTCCCGCAATCTGTATCACACCTCCCGATTGCTGTTGGGTCATACGGAGCATATCATAGAAGTCGCGCTGTAAATCTATAAGATGTGCTACATAGCGAACATTAGATACTTCATAGGTGATAGGTTGATTATCAGCGCAACATCCAAGACGAGCACCCGCTTCTAAGTGAATTTCTATATCTATACCATTATTCATTAGAACAAGTGGAAGGTATTTTTCGTTATCTAAGAGACCACTTACAAGTTTGTAGCAAACTGAGATAGAAGTATCTTTGGCGATACCGATATTGTTGCCCGCTTGTGCGTTAGCACGCCCGCCCGCCGCTACGCCAGTCTCATAGATAACAGCGCCACGCTGAGCGCCATTAACGGGGACAACTACTTCTTTTGCCTTAGCATCATCGGTAGAATTAACACCAGCGATATTACCAGCGAAAGCGTTATAGTTAGCAACTTCACCACTAATAATACCCGAATTTGCTTGACAAGGTGTTAAGATAGAACCTACTAACTGATTGTAATTTTGGATGTCTTCTAAGACAACCCCACCCGAACTTACTACTAAGCGGTTAATTTCGGGTTGTCCCAAATCTCTAATAGCGACACCATTATTACCACCAGCATCGGTAGTTGTGTTCTTAAAATCAAACTTTAAATACGACAAACTCGTATCAAGCATACCATCATAATTAAGAGAGATACGAATTATAGATGAACCATCGCCACTATAACTATCCCCAGTAGAAGGAAAAAATAATCGTCTTTGAGATTTTGCCTCAATACCAAGAGGAAGTTGATTAGAATAATTTACGGAATTCGGTGCTGTCGCCATTTATATATTAATATATATTATTTTCTTAAACAAAACGAATAAATTTTTATAATTTTACGGCGACTGGTTCTACTTCTAAGGTGAAAGCAATTGTAATATCATCTAAGGCGGGACTACTTCTAAAATTAGTTGCTGGACTATTACCCGAATATAGAAAGAAAGATATATTTGGAACTTGTCCCCAACAAGAAGCACCAATAATTTCTTCTGTAAAACTATTTAGGGCGAATTCATTTCGTAAGAATGTATTAGAAGCACCAGCAACCGATACAATTTGACCCGTAATATCATCACCCGCATTTGTTTTACTTACATTTCTTTCACTACCCGCCGAAGCATTATCACTAATACTACCTTTTGGGACATTAATAACATATGGGTCAATTGTTAAGTTGGAAGTAGTAGTTGCCGTAGATGTAGTCTGTTCTATTTTGTCATCGGGTATTCTTATATGGAATTCTACTGGTTGTTCCGCTAACAACTGAAAACCAGTAAAACCCGCACCCGTCTTTCTTGCTACCATATTATAAGTATTCATAGAAGGGATATCATTAAATCTTACAATCATAGATTTACCATTAAGAAATTGTATATCACTAAGAAGCATATTCTCTATTGATAAGTTGGTTATTCTATATTTACATCTTTGATTATATACCCCATCTTGTTTATATTGTGGGTCAGTAGGAAATCTATAACTATTATTTAACTCACCCGCAAAATCGGGATAGTGTGAAGAAGGCATTTCATTAGGAACTCCAATAAAATTAAAATAGTATTTCATCTTTATATTAGTAATATATATTTTTTATAAATAATTTATACGAGGATTTTTTATCGCCCCGTTGCTTGTTTGACTTGCTGTCTTACATCTTTACCTCTCTCAATAGCGGAACGGGTAGTTGTCTGCGCCTTTGTTTGTAAATCTTGGACTTGTTTTTTCGCTTGACCTACTTGACTTCTAACCGCTGGAATATTACCACTTGCTCCCGATTGTGCTATCTTAGTAGCAGTCTTAACTACACCTTGCGCCATACCTAATCCACTTTTAACATCCCCAGCAACAGCACCAACACCCTTAGCACCTTCGCTTACTGCCTTAGATACACCAGCGCCCGCTTCTAAAACCCCAGCAATAGGTTCTAAACCAACTGCCCCAGCAACTCCTCCCGCTACTGCTAATCCCTTAGAAACAGCATCACTTACACTTGATACCTTCTTAGCAATAGACCCTACATTTCCAGCAACTTTTTTACCAAATTGGACGGCGTTAGAAACGCCCGCATTTACTTTCTTTGATACACTTGATACGGCGTGTGATACGGATGAACCAATCTTTTTTAAAAATCCAAACATTCTTTATATATACTTAATATTATTTTTTCGTAGAAGATTTCTTGGGTGATTTATTTTTTATCGGTTCTTGTATAGGTTGTGGAATTGGAGCAAATAAAGGTCTTTGAGGTGCTAACTGACTTTCCATCTTATCTACAAATTGTATTAAAATTGCTATTTGGAAGTCTAATCCATTTAAATCAATAGTTCTATCTTTATCATCTGTAAGTCTCACACCTAAAATATCTATCGCATCTAAATCAACTAAATTTTGATGAGTTGCGTTAGAAGGATTAAAATATATCATACCTCCTTGTTGTGCTACTCCATTATCAGTTCCTCTACCATTTTCCAAAGAAGTAATAGGTATTCTTGCTAAGATGTTTGAGAATACTGCTGAATTACTACTCATAGTTCCCTTAGATACCAAATTAGTTCTCAACATTAATCCGTGTATATTATCGTTTAAATCTATAACTTGCTGACTTTGTAATACTGCTCTCTCGCTAAATGTTGTAGTAGGTGGAACTCTTGTTTGTCCTACCGCAAAAGAACCAGCGGGATTTACTTGTGCTACTGCGTTTGGATAATCTACTAATCCACTAAACCCAAAGAGAGCATTTGCTAATCTATCGGTGCTTCCAGTAGTAGCACTACCTATAATAGGAGCAGAAGCAAAATCAAAAGTAATTTTAACATAATTTACAAGTGTATTATTCTTATTATCTAACTGAAATCTAAAACAATTATTTACTTGATTATAAAATATAGATAATTCAGCAACCGAAGATATCTTCTTACCAACTAACGATACACCGCCCGATGTCCCAGCAGTAAATTCTAAGTCATTATATCCAATATATATATTATCTTGGAATGAACCTTGACCCGCTACTTGTGATGTATTACCATAGATAAATTGTCTAATTAATTGTGTAGTATCATAGTTGCCGTCATCTAATTTAATTTCGTATTCTTGTGTATGTATAGAAGGAGGCGTATTATATGTTTCCCATTCTATCTTTAATGGTATAGTATCATTTACACCATCTCTTACATTAAAAAAACTATGAGGTATTGTAGCACTATACAAAGAAAGCAACGCAAATTGACTACTACTTATATTAAGTTTCTCTGTAAGTGTATAGAGAAAATTAGTATGTAAAAAATCTCCAAAGTTATTCTTTTCTATATAAACATCAGCATCTCTACTATTTAGATATAATACCTTAGATGATTGGGCGTTAGATGTTAGATTATATCCACTCATTTATATTATTATAGATATTATTTTTACACATTAAACTTCTTCTCATAATCTTTTATAGCATCTCTTAGATTAGTCGCTTCACCCCATAAAATAAATCTACTTAGTGTTGCGGGTCTATATGGGTCTCCATAGAACTTCTTTTCATTTACATCGTGTCTTGCTCTATAATTCTTTCTTTTTTCTTTGTCCTTATGGTCTATATATGTAGAACCACCCTTAAAACCAAAATGAACTTTCTTGTTTCCATTAAATATAGCAACATATCTTTTATTTTTTCTTGTAGAATTTTCTATCTTCATTTACTATATATATTTATTTTTTAATTTTCTTAAAATCAACCTTATACTTTTTAGTAATAAATTCATCTGCTTTACGCACCTTAGGATTGCCTAAGATATAACTATATAATCTTCCATACGCCCACGAAGAAGCAGTTTGGTTTGGTCGCGACCCCGCAGAAAAATACGCCCCCTCTCCGCGCTCAAATACTTCTTTGAGTGCCTTAAAAGGTAGTCCTACTACTTTTGCTATATTCTTTATACTTTTCCCACCTTCCATTTCTTCTAAGCGCTTTCCATATCGTTTATTAAAATCAATTGTATAACTACTTTTTCTCTTCTTAGTATCCAATTTGGGTCTTTCTTTGCCCTCAAAGATAGATTTAATCTGTTTCTGTCTTTGTGATTTAGTAAGAGTATCGGGTATATATCTACGAGGCACTTTACGAGTTTCACCTTTATATGTGATATTAATATTATCCTTAGAATAAATATTTTTATCTTTACTACTCATTTTATTATATATAATATATTAATATATGGATAAAAGCACCGCTAACTTTTTTAGAGCGAGCGTAAATGATAGACTACTATTGATAGAAAATGAAATAGTAGATATTAAAAAAGAGTTATCTAAGATATCTATAAATTTGGATAAAATTATAGACTTCTTACAAAGAAAAGAAAATAATAGAGGTTTCTTATTAGGTTCGTATAAAACCGATTTTGATGAGGGAGATAGTTATTAACTCGTTTATTTAAAATTTTTTTAATATATATATTTAATAAATGCCTATACCAACACCCGAAGAAATCTTTAATAAAGTAGATGTCGCCTATGAATATGGAATTATAAGAGACCAACTAAATTTTGATGAACGAATTGTCTTAGATACTTGGTATAAAAACTCATTACTCTTAGATGAAGATGTTGTAGATGATGATTGTTATGTATCTAAATCTAACATAGATGGAGCGGGTGATGGATTATTTGCTAATAGAATGTTTAAGAAAGGTGAAACAATAACAGAATATCCTTCTACAAATATTTTCATAGATGGAACTATTATTGGATTTCATAAAGGAAGTTGTCATAAAGTTCATCCTACCCACGAAACTAAGAAATGGACTAATAAAGTAAAGACTGGTAGAATTATTTTATATAACATAGATGAACTACCAAAGAACCAAAGATTTAGAGGTTTTAAGGTTAATGATAACGCATACCAACCAAACATAGATAAAGAGGGATATACAAATAACTTACATAAAAATAATGCTACTTTTGATGAATTATTTAATATAGTAGCAACCGAAGATATCTATATTGGTGCTGAAATATATGTGGGATATGGATTTGCCTACTGGACTTCTTGGGGTGTAGTTAGTCAAACGAAATCTTAAATTTTCCTTGCTCTACTTTAAATGCTAAGGGTTCATACTTTTTACCTCTCTTAGATGCTTTCTTTTTATCATTCTTTATTTTCTTCTTAGTTTGATGTTTTAAATCACCCCAATTATATCTCGCCATAAGTTCCGCCATAGGTTCGGGTAATTTAGGAAATTTATTTAAATACCAAGTTTTACCTTCTTCTATATCTCCTTCTTGGATTTGTAAAAAAGATACTGGTAGGTCTTCTTGATGTCCTTTCTTCTTTGCTTCTTCATCTCTCGGTATAGAATAATCTAATTTATTTAAATCTACTAAATGTTTTTTATAATTTCTTGGAACAGCATTTTCTAAGCAAACTATATCAAAATTCGCCTTTGGGTCTTCGCTCTCTACTTGACCTACTAATTGAGGAACTTGATATTTGGCGAAATGTTCTAAGCAATCAACAATATCTTTTTTTACTTCTTTTTTACCTCGTTTTTCTACATCTTCTAAGAGGTCTAAGAGCATTTCTTTATTATCTTCTATGATACTACTATATTCTTCACTCATCTTTATTAGTAGTAGATATATTTTTTTCATCTTTTAAACTTATTTCTTTGTGGTCTTCTTCTACTTTTTCGTATAGATGTTTAGAACCACCTTGACAGCACTTCTTAGTATATTTATAGTGTTTTCCTAAGCAATATGCTAATCTTATATTTAGGCATAAACTCAAAATCAAAGCAATAATAGTAATCATTTACTATATATTAGAAAATAATTTTATAAATATTTTTTTATTCTAAATCACTTTGGGGTGGTTCTATATATTGTTGTGCTACAAAACTTCCTAATTCTGCTGGTGCGAAAGAAGGTAAATTTAAAAGACTTAGAAAAAGATTAAGTATATCTAAAACACCCAATACACTTACATCACTACTTTCACCTTCGCTTTCATCTATGGGATTATCATATCTTACTCCTCCAACTCCTAATTGTGTTTTATCGCCTACTTGGTCTGCTCTTGGGAATGGTGATGGGAAGAATTGTGGTAGTGCTTCTACGGGTGGAGTTTCACCCGCTACAAAGATAGCACCTTCGGGTTGTCCTCTTGGTGTTTTAGATATACTTAATCTTTTTCTAAGTCTTTTAAATTTACCTTCTTTCGCACCAGCACTTAGAGAACCTCTACTTCTTTCGTCATCTTCTAAAACCCTATTTACTTCTCTTTCAGCATTATCCACATCTCCCGTTTCTAATCGTGGATTTTCTCTTTGTGCTTTTGGTATTTTCTTTGATTTTCTCCTTTGTTTTCTTGCGTCTATAATTCTTTCTGCTTCTGCGTCTTGTTGCGCTCTTAATTGGTCTTCTAAGAAACCTTCGGCAGTAGGTTCTTCTACTACTCGTATTCTTTGACTACCACTTCTTCTTCTTTCGGGTGTAGGTGAAAAATCACTATCTTTTGGGTCATCTTCACCCGAAATTTCCCTACCACTTTCATCAATTTCTCTTAAAATACCCGCTGGTGTATCTCTAAGTTTATATCCACCAATACCTTCTCTATCTCTAAGTGGTGTAAATCTTTCTTCTTCGGGTATTTCTACTAATAATTGTGGGGCATCTACGGATAAAGATAAAGTTTTTTCTATATCGCTTGGTTCTGCTTCTTCTACTAAACCTTGCGCTTTTGGGTCGGGTGTTTGTGGTGGTGGTGCTTGTGGTCTTAATGGTGTTTCTTGTATAGGTGCTTTTCCTCTTTGTTCGGGTGGGACAAATCCTAATCGTATAGCACCTCTATCTTCTAAGGGTCTTCCTTCTTCTATTGCGGGCGCTCTACGAATACCTCTGTCTTCTAAGGCGAGAAAATCTGGTGCTGGTTGTCTAATTTGGTCTCTATGTTTTCTTAATTCTCTATCTACTACATCTTGGATTTCTTCTACATCTCTATCCAATCTTCTATCATTAGCATTTTCTATTTTAATAACAACTTCTCTATTGTTATCGGGTCTAATTAAACTATCATCTCTACCAATATGGTCGTATGGATTTCTACCAGCATCAGTAGAGTTTCTATGTATATTTCGTCTAAGTGGCGCTCTTATACCCATATTGACTTCTCTAAAATATTTTGCTCTTCTATTATCAAAAACAATTTTACCCGCTTTGCCTCTTCGTTTAGCACGCTTCTTAGGTTTTGGTTTTATGGGAGGTTGGAATGTATAGGGTTGCCCCGATAATCCAAATCCTCTCGTTGATTGTATAGGTGCTAATCGTCCAACTTTATCAAACTCCATTTATTTATAATATTAAATATATTATTTTTATGGTGTAGAGGGTTCTATGTTTTTTAAATATTTAATAGGGACATTTGTAAGCATTTGGACTTCGGGTCTCCCTCTATCAAAGCGCCCACCTCGTTTATGGAAGCATTCATCTTCATTCATCTCCCAATAATAAATCCCATCTAAGCAATTAAATACAAAATATACTCTAACGCCTTCTTTTTGATAACATATTCCCTTATCAAATTTATTTTTACCAAAGAAGAGAGTATCATACCTATTATGATTAATTCTACGGGACTTTAATTCTATAACTAAATTATCCCCATCAAAATCAAATGGGTCATTTTTCGCTTTCTTAGGTTTTAATTCCCCAAATTTACTTTCTAATCTTTCTTTAATATCAATTTCAGCATTTAATCCAAAATCTAAATCTGCTACTTGCTTTTCATTCATTTACATCTTTAATATATATTAAATATTGACTTCTAACGCAAACTCTCAAAACCTTCTTCATCAACTAATACTTCTAAATCGGGTTCGCTTACAGCATCATCTTCCAATCTATCATCATCTATTTTATCTTTGATAGATTGTTTGATATCTTTGGGTTCGGGCGACCATTCCTCTTCACATACTAAATCAGCAATATATAATAATATATTATCTATTAATGCTGAAACTTCATCCTCGCTCCCGCAAACATCTAAAATCTCATTAGCAATTTTCTCTATAACATCATCCATTTTTAAAATACAAATATTTTATTTTCTTAGACAAAACGAATTGTTTTTGTATGTGGGATATGTCCCTCAAATCCATTCATAGAAGGGTTATCATCATAGTATTCATCATCACTACTACTTGGTTCGGGTGTAGGTGGTCTCTTTACCTTCTTAACTTTCTTTAATTTCTTTTTCTTTGGAGGTATATAATAATTATTTGTAATATGTTCTTCTTCTTCCTCGCTCTCCTCTGCTTCATAGTGATAATTATTAACTACTTGCTTTACTTTCTTTTTACCTTTGGGTTTGGATTTTGAGACTTTTTTGGGTGGGGTTGGAGGTTTGGATGATACGGGTGATAGTTCTTTACCGATGTCTTCTATGTCAGTTTCCATAGGTTCGTCAATAATGGATTGACTAAGAACCTCATTTGCCTCTTCTTCTATAACTTCTTGGACTTCTTGTGGGTCTATCTTAGCAATCTTCTCTTTTAATTTAGCAACCTTCTTTGCTTTATTTTCTTTACCTTTATTTTCCGCCCATTTCTTACGACCTTCTAACATCTTTTTAGTTGCTTCTATTTGTGCTGGTGTTCTTTCTTTTTTAGGTCTTTGGATAGATTTTTCATCTTGTAATTTATTCTCTAATTTGTGGTTAATATCCGCCATTTATACTATGATACTATAAAATAAATTTTAAGTATTATAGCAATTTTATTTTTCGGGTTCGGGTTCTTTGGGTGGTTCTTTGGGTGGTGGTGCTGGTCGTGGTGTTGGTATCTTACCTAATTGTAATTTTTCTTCTTCTATAACTGCTCTTACATCTCTTTTACAACATCCCCAGCATATACTTTCACATTTAGATTTCTGTAATATAACCATAAATCCACCTAACGCACCTAATACACCTATAACAAATAACATTAATTCTTCCATAGTGAAATCCGCCATTTTAGTCATCTCCTATATTAGGGTATAGATATTTATATGAACGATGAAACTTAAAGTTTTTAAGACTTCTTTGAGTTCTATTATTATCCAAATATAATCTTTGTAAATATACTTTCTTAGAAGGAGAAGGCATATTTATTCTTCTAAGAGAAAACTGACCTACGGCATATGCCTCATTATAAGTCCAATCAAAATATTTTGCGACTTCTTTAAGGTCATAGAAGTATAATAAATCCCCAGTTTTATCAGTTGCTAACCACTCTTTATTGGGCGCATAGGACATTTAAAATATACATAGAAAAAAGAAAATTAATAAAAAAAATTTACGCAGAAGCATTTTGCTTCCATTTAGTAATAATTATTTTAGGCATAAACCTACTTTTATATTTCTTAGATACTCTACCTTCATAGATATCGTATATTTGATTAGGTGATAGTTCTAAGTCTTCCGCAATACTCTTTAATGTTGGATATGGTGTTGGTTCTTGGATTTTTATATCATTACAACTAATTTCGCAGAGAAACATTATGTTATTCACTTATAATATATTATATATCTTTAAATATTAATAGTATAATTACGAATATAAATTCGTAAAATTACAAAAAGTATTTAAAAAATTGTTAATAATATTAATTAAAATGAATACTAATAATTATAAATCAAATCCTACAAAACAACATATTCACGATAGTTTCGGTATGAATAAATGTAGTAGGCATCAAATAAATAGGTCTATTGACTACTATAAAAAAGAAGAAAATTATGAAACTTGTAAGGAGCGTAGTAGAGATTGGTATTGGAATAATATACAAGAAAAAAAGGCATACGATAAAAGATATTACGAACATAGAAGAAATTTTGGTGAATATAGAGGATATATTCTAACTTGGAATTTACTTAATATTAGTGGAGATGTATTTACATAGATGTAGATATACCATCTTCTAAAATTAAATTACCCATAGTAGTAGTAGGCATAATTATTCTATGAAAATTCTTATGATACATTTTCTCAAATTCATTATCCGTATTTATAAACATACTATTATATTTTTCATCATATACAAACTCTAATAATTTCATAAAATCTTTTTTATCCATCAATATTAATTCATCAAAAATCGTATCTAATTCTTTTTTATTTGTTGTCTTAAAAATAGTATAATGACTTGCTGATGCTCTTAGAGGTCTTGGTAGTCTATTAAATACTTGCGTAGTAATCCACATAGATAACCCAGCACTATCACCATCTTCATTCTTACCGCATATATGCCTTCTATTCATCATCATCTTAGTTAATGCTCTTTCGGTATCTTTGTCTTTGAGGTCATTTACTACATCATCCGCAATAATCAAAACTCTATCACCGCTTCCTTCTATGTCATTATATACATTCATTAAGTTATCTACATTCATATCACTAAATTTTTGGTCTTCGGGGATACTCTCAAATGGGTCATCATCAATAGTTTTCATAGATGGACTGAATATATAAACTTTATCAAACTTTTTATTAAATGGACTTGCTTTATTTTGCTTAGAAATTAAGTTCATAATATAAGTTGATTTGCCTTGTCGCGGTTTTGCTGTAATAACCCACATATGATTATATGTAGATGGAAGGTTAGCGTGTTCTAACTCTTTATCTCTATCATCGCAACTAAATTTAAATTTTGTTATTTTAAAATCTTTCTTAGGCGGTATGGTTTTAAACATATTTATAATATAATACTATTTTATTTTTATAAGATAAACCTAACACTTTTTATCTACCTACATCCTTCATCGCCTTTTGATGTGCCTTAGAAAAACTCAAACCTTTACGCATATCTTTACGCATTTGTTCCATATGCTTCTTAGTATGATGAACTGAATGTTTTTTTAATTTATCTTTTTGAGCGGGTGTAAGTGCTTTTAGAGGTTTTGCTTTCTTTTTATACATTTATATATATAAATATATTATTCTACAATTCTTACCTTAGAACCTTTTTTAGGTCTTCCTACTTTACCACTTGCTTTACGGCGTTTTTCTTTGATACCGCCCTTAGCATCACCCTTCTTAGCAATACCCTCTAATAGTTTTTCGGGTAGTTTTTCTGCTTGTTTCTTAGAAATTTTACCTTCTTTGATTGCTTTTTCTACCGATGCGGAATGTTTCATTTTATAATATATTATATTTTATTTTATCTTTTTCTACTATCTCTATTATTTTTTAGTAATTCTTGGAATACTGGTTGAGATTTAGATGGTGGGACATTTGGGATAGGTCTAACCTCA
>CAACVD010000762.1_pt1 | contig 15588 bp, 24 predicted proteins | sample 2381771 | NCBI WGS metagenome assembly CAACVD01 (sample SAMEA5211965, study PRJEB30684) | marine metagenome | biome: Marine; feature: Epipelagic; material: Water | collected 2015-10-15 | depth 15 m | reverse complement strand
GCGACCCCTTGCCCCCCGCCCCCGGCCGGTAGTCTATGGGGGTCTCACACAAAATTTTCCCCGGATCTGACGTATGACTTGCCCTAGCTGCGGAGCCGACCATCACCAGCTATATGACGAAGTCGCAGAACTATGCGAATGCCACTGGTGCGGCCACCGCTATTGCGCAGAAGAGCAAGACGATGATAATGTAGAAGCGCCAACATTGAGGGAGCTTGGTATAAATGTATGAAGAGGAAATGCGTTGCGCCGATTGCGGGTGCGTGGATATAAAATGGGAGGACGCCGAACATTGCCGGTGCAAGCGTTGCGGCTGTCCTATGACAGAATATGTGCCGGTGGTTTATTCTGCCGGTGATGGGTCTATGGAAAAGCTACTGGCCAACGGGCAATGCCCTAAGTGCCAGACAGAGATGCACGGCGACCTAAAATGCGAGACATGTGGCTTGGAGATAGTAGGGTGAGAATTGTGGATATATTAGACGAGGCGAAAAACGCGGTTGCCGACCGTGGCAAGAATTACGGTAGCGTGTACATCAACCATGAGCGCATAGCCGCGCAGTGGTCAATTACTTTGGGCACCGAGGTCACCGCAGAACAGGTGGCCATGATGATGGTGCAGGTGAAGCTGGCGCGGTTGATGGAGACGCCCGACCACATGGACAGTTGGGTAGACATTGCCGGGTACGCCTGGACAGGGGGCAATTGTGTCCAAGAAGCCCCTGACAACTAGGCAACAGCGCGCGGCGCTGTCCAGCCCTGACGCAGACCGGCGCGAGGCGGTGGTACAGGAGCTAGAGGCTATCGCGGCTGGCGAGGCTACGGATGTGATTAGCTGGGATGCTATGGGTCAGGTGCAGCTTACGCCGTCTGACCAATTGCCGGAACGCGCCCGGCGTAGCATCAAAAAGGTGAAGGTAACGCCCAACCAGCACGGCAACACCATCGAGGTGGAGATGCACGACAAGCTGTCGGCGTTGCGCTTGCTAGCAAAGCATCGCGGTTTACTTGAGCCGAACAGTGATGACCAGCGGCCATCTATGATAGGCATTAACGTGACCGGGCCGCAAACCACAACGTATGAGGTAAAGGATGGCGAAGATACACCAGATGACGCATAACAAGTTTGTGCGGTTTTTTTCTGATTATGTTATCTGCGACCATTGCGGCGAGGATACGCGTGGCCGGTGCTACGCTGAGACACAGCAAGTTGTTTGCTCTAAATGCAAGGGCGTGCTGTTGGATATTGATGAGCGCATGACTGACCCTGATGTGACAGAGGGCATGATGATAGTAACGTATATACCCGGAGACTTTGATGGCGAGAGCGACTAGAGCGACAGACAGGTCGCGGCGCAGAACTAAGCAACCGACCACCGAGGCGCTGAATGGCCTTAACCTTGATTTTAGCGAAAGCCCGACCGTATGGGATTTTTTAAACGACAACTCTTTTGTGCGGGGTCTACTTGGGCCAGTAGGCTCTGGAAAGACTTATGCCTCGCTGGCAGAGGTGATGCTGCGTGCTGTAAAGCAACCACCTTCTCCTGTGGACAATGTAAGATATACGCGTTTTGCCGTAATCAGAAACAGCTACCCGGAACTGCGCACAACGACGATTAAAACGTGGCAAGAGATCTTTCCTGAGAATACTTGGGGGCAGATGCGTTGGTCGCCGCCTATCACGCACCACATCAAACTGCCGCCGCGTGACGACACGCCCGGCCTTGATTGCGAGGTTATCTTTCTAGCGCTCGACCAGCCCAAAGATGTGCGAAAACTTTTATCTTTGGAATTGACAGGGGGGTTCATAGACGAGGCTAGAGAACTGCCAAAAGCGGTGGTCGATGGCCTTACATCGCGTGTCGGTCGTTACCCTACAAAGCGCCATGGCGGTTGCCCTTGGCGTGGTGTGTGGATGTCCACCAACCCGATGGACAGCGACCACTGGTGGCACGCGTTGGCAGAGAAAAACCCTATTCGCGGCAAGTATCCGTGGAAGTTTTACAAGCAACCCGGCGGCGTGCTAGAGGCCACCAAGGAACATGAAGGCCATATATTCAGCGCTAACAAGTATTGGATAAACAACCCCAAGGCAGAAAACACCAACAACCTACCGCCCGGCTATTACGAGCAACAGCTAGCCGGTAAAACGCTAGATTGGATCCAGTGCTACGCTGGCGCGCAATATGTGTATGTACAGGACGGCAAACCCGTGTGGCCGGAGTTTAGCGACAGCCTGATGAGCGCCGACCTAGAGATTGAGCCGCTATGGCCGGTGCATATCGGGCTTGACTTTGGTTTGACCCCGGCAGCGGTGTTTGGCCAGAAGATGGCCAACGGGCGCTGGCATGTCGTGCATGAGCTTGTCGCATTTGACATGGGGCTAGAACGGTTCTGCCACCACCTGATGGCCGACATAAACACGCACTTTCCCAAGTCCGAGGTGTTTATCTGGGGTGACCCGGCTGGCGCAAAGCGCGATGAGATATTCGAGGTAACCGCGTTTGAGCATATGCGCACGCTTGGATTGCGCGCACAGCCGACCGCGTCAAACGATTTTATGGTGCGCCGGGAAGCTGGTGCATCGCCAATGAACCGGCTCATAGACGGCAAGCCGGGGCTATTGGTAGACCGCAAGTGCAACCGCACGCGCAAGTCGCTAGCTGGTGGCTATCACTTCAAGCGCGTTGCGATGGGCGGCGGTCAAGAACGGTTTAGGGATGCGCCGAACAAGAACGAGCATTCCCACGTTGGTGACGCCTTCGGCTATCTGATGATGGGGTCGGAGCATCGCAACCTGATACGCAACAATCACGGGCGCCAGCAAGTCAAGCAGATGGTGGCCAAGATGGACTTCGATGTTTTCTAGCAACAAAGACGCAACTATAGTGCCGTTTCACTGGGCGCACCCGTACAATATGGATTTGCGGGAGTTTGACAAAAAACCATTTGATGATGTGCCTAACTACGAGGCGTTGCTAAAGATGTATCAGCAACAGGAGCATGCCTATACGGTATTGCATCAGGGCGAAATGATTTGCTCATTCGGGGCTATCAAGCTATGGCCGGGCAACGCCGAAGTCTGGTTGCTTACATCATATCAGTTTGAGCGCGTGCCGATATCGGCTACGCGTACAGCTATGCGCTACTTTAATCACATCGCTATCGACTTGCAATTGCACCGATTGCAGATGACGGTCGAGGTCGATAATTCATTTGCAGTTAGGTGGGCATCTGCGGTAAAATTCACTAACGAAGGTCGCATGCTAAAGTATGGGCCTGTCGGTCAAGATTACTTTATGTTTGCGAGGTATTTTTAATGGGCGGCTTGCTATCCCCTAAAACTCCGAAACCACCGCCACCAGACCCAGAAATCGCGGCGGCACAACAGCGCCAAGAAGAGCGCCTTGAGGCAGATGAGCAACAGAAGATGCGTGCTATATCTGCGCGCCAACGTGCGCGCCGTACAGGCGGCAAGCGTATGTTATTAAGCACAGCGCGTCAAAACGCTGAGACAGGCATTCAGTCAACACTAGGTGGAGGCGTATAATGGGTGGCGTAGTAGGCGCAATCATGGGTTCGCGTAAAAAGAAGTCGGCACCGGCGCCAGTAGCCGTGCCAGAGCCAGAGGTAGAGGCCGCGCCACAGGGCGCAACACGCGAACAGCGTGCGCAAGCGGCATCTCTTAGGTCGCGCCGTGCAGGGCGTAGGTCATTGCTTGGCGGTGGTCGCTTGGGCGGTGGTGAAGGTGAACAAACAACATTGGGGGCAGGGTAATGCCAAAGGTAGTTTCTAAAGACGGTAAGGCGCGCACATTTGCGTACACAAAGGCTGGCATGAGTGCGGCGAAAGAATACGCCAAGCAAACTGGCGGTCGTGTAGCTGGCGCATCCATGAAAACAAAAATGGCAAAGAAGAAATCTTATGGCAAAAATAGCTGATAAAATTGGCCTTGGTAAACAATACAAGGGCCAGAAAGGCACGCCAACAGAAACCACTGGCCAGAAGATGTGGAAGTTTTATGAGCGCATGAAAAAGAAACTGGCAGAGGACAATAAGAATGGCTGACAAAAAGAAAGCCGTATGGGAAAAGAAACGCCCCAAGGGTCTAGGCAAGCCAAAGGGTTTGACCCCAGCGCAAAAGCGTAGCGCACAGCGCGCCGCAGCAAAAGCTGGCCGCCCTTATCCTAACCTTATTGATAACATGAGAGCCGCCCGTGCGAAAAGTACATAAGAACCCCAAGGGTGGTTTGAGCGAGGCCGGGCGCAAACACTTTAAGCAAACCGAAGGCGCCAACCTAAAGCGCCCGGTAAAGTCTGGCACAGGCCCACGCCGCATATCTTTCGCCGGTAGGTTTGGCGGCATGAAGGGGCCGGAGACAAAGCCAAATGGCGAACCAACACGCCTCAAGTTGGCATTAAGGGCATGGGGCTTTGGCTCTAAAGAAGCAGCACGCAACTTTGCAAATAGGCATAAAAAAGCATGATGACCCCAGCACAAATACTGAAGCGCCATGAACTGGCACAGCGCCGCAAGGATAACTGGCGGCAGATTTATGAAGATTGCTACGAGTTCGCGCTGCCACAGCGTAACTTGTATGACGGCTATTATGAGGGCGGCGGGTCGCCCGGCCAAAACAAAATGGCGCGCGTGTTTGATAGCACCGCTATCAATTCCACGCAGCGCTTTGCCAACCGTATTCAGTCTGGCTTATTCCCGCCACAATCTAACTGGTGCCGCCTAGAGCCGGGGCCAGACATTCCTATTGAGCGCCGTATTGAAGCACAGGCCGCGCTAGATATTTACAGCGACAAGATGTTTGCGCTGTTGCGTCAAACAAACTTTGACTTGGCCATGGGTGAGTTTCTCATGGACTTAGCAGTTGGTACGGCGGTGTTGCTCATCCAACCCGGTGATGACATCACTCCCATCCGCTTCACCGCCGTGCCTCAATATCTGGTATGTATCGAAGAGGGCGCGCATGGCAAGGTCGATAACGTCTATCGGCGCATGCGCATGAAAGCAGAGGCCATTACCCAGCACTGGGATGATGCGCAGATACCGGCCAAGCTACAGCGCGTTATTGATGAGAAGCCCACCGAAGAGGTCGAGCTAGTCGAGGCCACTTGTCTGGATATAGAGACAGGCCAGTACAATTACTATGTTATCGACAAGGAAGGCAAAGAGGCTATTGTAGAGCGCACCATGAAGTCCAGCCCATGGATTGTGGCGCGCTACATGAAGGTCGCCGGTGAGGTGTATGGCCGGGGCCCACTGGTCACAGCTATTGCTGACATCAAGACACTGAACAAAACGCTAGAGCTATTGCTGAAAAACGCTAGCCTGTCTATCGCCGGTGTTTATACAGCGGCAGATGACGGCGTGCTAAACCCGCAGACCATTCGCATTGCGCCGGGTGCCATTATCCCGGTTGCGCGTAACGGTGGGCCGCAGGGTGAGAGCTTACGCATGTTACCCCGGTCTGGTGACTTCAACGTGTCGCAGATTGTTATCAACGACCTACGCATGAATATCAAAAAGATTATGATGGATGACACGCTGCCGCCAGACAATATGTCTGCCCGGTCAGCCACAGAAGTGTCGGCCAAGATATCTGAGCTAGCCACTAACATGGGTAGCGCGTTTGGCAGACTTATCACAGAAACTATGATCCCGGTTGTGTCTCGTATTCTGGCGGTAATGGATGAGCGTGGCCTTATCGAAATGCCGCTAAAGGTAAACGGGCTAGAGGTTAAGGTGCAGCCGGTATCGCCTATCGCGCAAGCGCAGAACATGAGTGGCATTGAGAAGGTAATGCAGTGGGTACAGCTATCCGCATCACTTGGACAGGATGGCCAGATGGCAGTGCGCACCGGCGCCATTGCAGACCATGTGGCTGACAAGATGGGCATACCGGCAGAGCTACGCACATCACCAGAAGAGCGCCAACAAATGGCAGAACAGATGGCGCAGATGCAAGCAGCGCAAGTGGCAATGCAAGCGGCTGAAGTTACAGGGGAGTAATTATGGAAGAGGGTTGGGATAGTCTGCGGACAGTAGAGCCGCAGATGCGATTAACGCAGCAAGATAACCAAGATGACATAGACAGGTTATATTTGCGGGTATTCGCCAGTGAGGATGGGCAACAATTATTAACACACCTTCGCTCGCTGACGATTGAGCAGCCCACTTGGTATCCGGGGGAAGATGCTTCCCACGGGTTTGCCAGAGAGGGGCAAAATTCACTAGTGCGCGAAATAGAAAAGCGCATGCAGAGAGCGAGGCAATTATGAACGAAGAAGAAGGACTGATGGCCCAAGCGCAAGTTGAGGCCGAGGACAACCAGCAGCCCGAAGAAAGCACAATCTCCCACATCAAACCAGAAGAAGGCCCGGCATCTCTCGATGATGTAACCGTGGCTGGCGAAGATGAAGAGGTAGAGTTTTCCCGTCCTGATTGGTATCCAGAAAAATTTTGGAATGATGATGATGGGCCTGACCTAGAAAACTTGGTCAAGTCCTACAGCGAATTGCAGAAGAAGTTTTCGCAGGGCAAACACAAAGCCCCGGAGGCATACGATGATAGCTTATTTAAAGATGCGAACATCCCTGATGATGACCCGTTGCTCTCGACATATCGAGATTGGGCGAAGGACAATGGTATTAGCCAGAGTGCGTTTGACGAGCTTGCGAATAGCTTTATTGCTATGGCTCAACAGGAAGAGGAGAGCGCTGAGATCTCGTTCAAGGAAGAGCATGCAAAACTTGGCCCGAATGCTGATGCGACTATTAAGTCGATGACCGATTGGGCGCAGGGTTTGGTGCGCAAGGGCGTTTGGTCAGAGGGTGACTTTGAAGAGTTCAAGATTATGGGCGGCACCGCGCAGGGCCTAAAGGCTTTGCAGAAGGTGCGTAGCTATTACGGTGACCGGCCTATTCCTGTGGACATGACCCCAGTGGATGGCGCGCCATCTAAAGAGGAATTGAATGCGATGGTAGGCAAGCCAGAGTATCAGACCGACCCAGCCTTCCGGGCAAAAGTTGAAAAGATGTTCGAGCAAGTCTATGGCACGCAAGATTACTCTGCTATCTAAATAATAGCGCGGCTTGCGGGCCGCGCTTTTTTTTGTTAAAATTCATTTGACAGATAACCTTATGGCCTGTTCGACCCGCTTGGGGGCGTAGCGTTTATGCCCAAGCTGTCAGCCCGGATCCCGGATACCTGATGCGACTTTTATGAAAACATTTCTTAACGAGAGGACAGAAAAATGGCAGTAGCTATTTCTAACGCTTTCGTGCAAATGTTCGATGCGGAAGTCAAGCAAGCGTATGCCGGAGCGCGCGCATTGGCTGGCTTAACCCGTGAACGGACAAATGTCGAAGGCAATCAGGTGAAGTTCCCTAAGATTGGGAAAGGCACCGCAACAGTACGCGTACCACAGACCGATGTAACCCCACTGAATGTCAGCTACTCACAAGTGACTGCATCAATGAGCGACTACATCGCCGCTGAATACAGCGACATTTTTTCACAACAGAAAGTAAACTTTGACGAGCGCCGTGAGCTAGTTGAGGTAGTTTCTGGTGCGATTGGTCGCCGCATGGATCAGTTGGTTCTGGATGCGCTGAACGCTTCATCAACATCACTGACTGTTGCTACAACAATCGGTGGCGCCGGTACAAACATGAACATCGAAAAGCTGATTGAAACCAAGAAGCTGATGGACACCAACAACGTACCATCTGAAGGCCGCACCATGATCATCCACGCCAATAACTTGGCTGGCATGTTGGGTGAAACTGAAATCACTAGCGCAGACTTTGCAACTGTAAAGGCTCTTGTGTCTGGTGAAGTTGACACCTTTATGGGCTTCAAGTTTGTTACCCTTGGCGACCGTGACGAAGGTGGCTTGCCGCTACCATCAACACGCACATGTTTCGCGTTCCACCGCGATGCAGTGGGCATGGGCATCGGCATGAACCAGCGTTCTGAAATCAACTATGTAGCTGAAAAGACATCTTTCCTCGTCTCTTCAATGTTCTCCGCTGGAGCCATTGCAATTGACGATGAAGGCATCGTCAAAATTAGCTGCACAGAATAAGGAGATTTGAGAAATGGCTTATTCAAACGCAGGATTTAACGTGATTGGTGCAGCAAAAAAGGGCAACGCTCCTTCAATGTACACCTACACATCAGCAGACGCGATTGCTACTGTGAACACAGCGGGTTACTTTAACGACCTGTCTGACACACTGGCAGTTGGCGACATCATCTTTGTGCATGACAGCGCAACTCCAACAATGTCAATTGTTGTTGTTTTGTCAAACGCATCAGGTGTGGTCGATTGTTCTGATGGCACTTCTGTAAGTGTCGCTGACGCCGACTAATACAATTTGGCTGGGGCGGTGTATGCCGCCCCGCCTTTATTCTTTGGAGTATTAGATGGCTGCTGGCGATACCAAACTATCTATCTGTTCTGAGGCGCTCATTATGTTGGGCGCTACACCTTTATCTAGCTTCACGGTTGGGACAGATGAGGCGCAAGTAGCCGACCGGCTCTATGACGATGTGCGCGACACATTGCTTATGCAGTACCCCTATAGCTGGTCAATTAAAAAAGTGAAGCTAGCGCAGCTAGTGCAAGCTCCCATAAACGAATGGAAATATATTTACCAGTTGCCGGGCAACCTACTTGGCAACCCAAAGGCCGTATTTAACGTGGGCGCTGTCGGTGCAACACCACAGCGAGACTTTGAAATTTACGGTGACGGGCTAAACACAAACTATGAAAATGTTTGGGTAGACTACCAGTACCGCCCGGAGCCATTTGAGTTCCCGCCATATTTTGTGCGCTTGCTAAAGACAGCGCTAGCGGCTGAATTTGCAGAGCCTATCACTGACCAAATTACCAAGGCTGACTATTTCCATAATCGTGCCTATGGCTCACCAGCGGAAAACATGCGCGGTGGTTTGGTGCGTGTGTCTATCAACATTGACGGCGCCGACAGACCGGCACAACAGATACAAGAGTTTCCAATTACCGACATAAGGTTCTAGCATGAGCCGGATTATACAGATACAGAACGACTTTACGTCTGGTGAGATTGACCCGAAGCTACGCGCTCGGACAGACATCACTCAGTACAAGTCGGCGCTAACTACAGCGCAGAACGTATCTATCCAGCCCCAAGGCGGTGCAGTGCGGCGTGACGGCACTAAGTTTGTGCATGAGCTAGACGCTGGTGCGGCTAACGCCGTGCGCATGGTCGGCTTTGAGTTTAGCGTTAGCGACAGTTATATGTTGGTGTTTACGCCCGGCAAAATGTACGTCTACAAAAACCGCACGCTAGTTACAAACATCAACGGGTCAGGCAATGACTTTCTAGTTGTGTCAACGCTGACTGCTAGCATATTGCCAGAAATGAACTGGGTGCAGTCTGCCGACACTGTGATTGTGGTGCATGAGGATCTAGCGCCGGTAAAGATTGTGCGCGGTGCAACAGACAGCGATTGGACAGCCAGCACCATCTCATTTGACTTTGTGCCAAAGCACGCATTTACGCTAACAGTTACAACAGGGTCAAGTTTTAATACCGGTGTGCCGCACGACCATCTTGAGGTTAGCGGCACATCAGGCAACATCACTGTGACCGCCAAGCATAGCGGGTCTGATGCAAACATATTTACATCAGGTGCGGCGATATCGGGTTACAAGGGGCAGTATATAAATGTCTCGCCCTTTGGCCGCTTGCGTGTTGTGCGCAAGGTTAACAATGCAAAGCTAGAGTGTTTTGCCGAAGTGCCGCTATTTGACACCAGCAACATTGATGACGCTGATTGGGAGCTTGAAGAAGGCTATGAGGACACATGGTCTAGCACCAGAGGCTGGCCGCGCAGCGTAGTATTTCATGAGGGGCGCTTGTACTTTGGCGGCTCGAAGCAACGCCCGTCTACTATCTGGGGCAGTCGTGTTTCTGACTTCTTTAACTTCGACCCCGGCGAGGCGTTAGACGATGCGTCTGTTGAGGCTAGCTTAGACACAGGGACTTTCAATGCTATTGTCGATATGTATGCCGGGCGCAATCTACAGATATTCACTACCGGCGGCGAGTTTTATGTGCCGCAAGCGCTGGATGACCCTATCACCCCAGCTAACCTTATTGTAAAAGCGCAGACATTTTTTGGCATGAAGCCCGGCTTGCGCGTGCAGAACGTAGACGGCGCCACGCTATTTATCCAGCGGCAGGGGAAGGCCATACAAGAGTTTATATTTAGCGATACGGTGAACGCATACACATCAGACAAAATATCCTTGCTATCATCGCATTTGCTGAAATCGCCAGAAGAGATGGCGGTGCGTGTCGCCACATCAACAGACGAGGGCGACCGGCTGATGCTCGTTAATGGCGATGATGGGTCTATCGCTTGCTATACATTGTTGCGCAGCCAGAACGTGATTGCGCCGTCTGAGTGGACAACAGAGGGCGAGTTTATAAACATTGGCGTTGATGTTGATGACATATATGTAATTGTAAAGCGCAACGTAAACAGCGCAGATGTTTACTATGTGGAAGTGTTTGACCCGGATACCCTGCTAGATAGCGCTACAACCGGCACCACAGGCGCGTCAGTTAACATGCCGCACCTAGAGGCAGAAACTGTGCAGATAATTCGTGACGGCATTGTAGAGCCGACACAGGTGGTTGGCGCATCGCCATCGACCGTGACGTTTGTGTCAGCGGCGACAGCCAGCTTTCAGGTAGGGCTGAACTTTACGCCAACGATGAAAACATTGCCGGTCGAGCCAAACTTGCCTAGCGGGTCGTTAAAAGGATTTAAGAAACGCATCTTTGAAGTAAACGCAGAATTGTTTGAAACGCAGTCTTTGTCTATTAACGGGTCGTTGATACCGTTTCGCAGTTTTGGCACAAATGTGTTAAACTCATCCGTGCAAGAGTTTACAGGCATCAAGACTATTAATGGCATGCTTGGCTATAGCTATGATGGTCAGATAACAGTAACCCAAGATGTACCGCTGAAAATGTCAGTTTTGGGCATCGAGTACAAAGTGAGCATAGGGCAATAATATGGCACAGGTTGCAGTACCAGTAGGAGTGGCCGCACTATCAGGCGCGGCGGGTATAAGCGGCGCTAGGGCAGAGGCGCGCGGTCTAGGTGCGCAAGCAACGCAGACACGCATGCAAGCGCGCTCAGAGGCGCTGAAGTACAAGCAACAAGGCGTGGCCGTGCTAGATAATATGTTGCGCACTATGGCGACACAGAGAGCCGCCGCTGGTGCTGGCAACATTGATGCGTATTCTGGTAGCGCGGCGTTTATGCGTGTGATGACGCAAAAGGCTGGCGCTGGCGAGTATTACACCACACGCGAGGGGCAGACCATTGTAACCCGGCAAGGTGAGTTGCAAGCTATGGAATACGAGCGTCAGGCAAGCGCTGTTATGAAGGCAGCGCGCAATCAGGCAATCATGGGCATGATAAAAGCTGGCGTTGGCGGGATGGACATTGGCGGCGCGCCTAGCCCGACAGGTGGTTTGGGATTGAGCGCACCGGCAACATACCAACCGCTAGCCATGTCTACCACATACAACCCGCTGCAACAAACATCATCACAGCAATTTATGAGTTTATTGTAAAATGGCAGAGCGTTTAAAAAGATACAGACCACTAGGCGTTAGCATTCCCACTGTGCCAACCGTAGACTATGTGGCTACGGGCCGGGCGCAAGCCAGAGCGATGGCGCCTATCCAGCGTGGCTTGGATAGCATGACAGACTTTGCGCTAAAGAAGTTTGAGGAAAAGGCGTTGATAGAGGGTGCTGAGTACGGCGCCCAGAACGCGCCCACAAAGCAACAGTTACAGGACGCGCAGGGCGATATCGAGGATCTGGTACCGGGCGACCAGACCACCGTGTTTGGGCGCGCCGCACGCAAGGCTGCGTTGCAAAGCATGACAACAAACTTTGAGATGTCAGCGCGTGAGCAAATGGTGAACTTGCGTATTCAAGCGCAGCGGGAAAACATGGACACCGCCACGTTTACCGAACAGTCTAACGCGATTATTGATGGATATACATCAACACTACAGGATATCAGCCCGGCAGCGGCGCTAAACTTCCGCGCCACAATGGCGACTGTTGGCAACAGTGCGTTGCTTGCTCATTCTAACAACTTACTGGAAGAACAACGGCGTCAAGACAAAGTAACGGCGTCTGACAATGTGGATCTAATTATTAACGGCAGACCAGATGACATGTATTTTGGTAGCCTGTCAGATATATTTGAGCAAGGGTCTACACCAAAAAGCGCTACACAAGACTATGTTTCTATGGCTGAAAAAATAGAAATGCAGAGAATGTCTGTTATTGATATGGCCACTGAAATTGGCGACTCCGCGTTTTTAACCAGCAAGCTAAAGGCGTTCGATGAAAAGGTAGACGAGCTTTACGCTACCAACACCTCTACTTGGCTTAATCAAGCTCCGACAGAGCGCTTACAGCAATTATCTACAGGGCAAATAACTGACACGCGGTTTGCTGATATTTGGTCTAATATGACAATAACTCAGCAACAGGAAGCGTCACAAAAGGCGCGTGAAGAGTTAAGAAACATAGAGGCCACAAACACATCATTAAGTCAGGCATCCGAAAGAAAAAGAAAAGAAACGTCTGAAAACCTGTTAGTGAGTATTACAGACAAACGCCTAAAGAATGAAGATTATTCCCAAGAACTGGCGCAGTTAAAGGTAGTCGATGGCTCTGCATGGATTGATATATCTAGCCAGATTAGAAGCGGTGGCGCAATCGACAACCCGTCTACAGTGGCCAATCTAAACTTGGCGTCTGTTGACGGGATGCTAACCATGGACATGGTCAGAGGCGCGTATAGTCGGGGTGATTTAAGCAACCCTACTTTTTCTAACATGTTAGATAAGGTGAAATCTGGCAGAAACGAGGCGCACCGCGAGGCGATGACCTTTGTTAAAAACTCATTGTTGCCTGACGTAGCTGTGGCGGACCTTACAATACTGTCGGATGATAGCGATACAAAAAGAATAGCTAGGCAAGTTGCTGACATTGAGAACAGGCTAATTCAGGCAGTAAAGGCAAACCCTGACCTTAACAGGTTTGACTTTGTACAACCGCTTGTAAAAGCGTTTCAAGTGACAGAGGAAGATGTATTGGCAAAGAAAATTGCTGGCGCGCAAAAGCGTTTTGACAGCCTTGTCAGCCAAGGTCTTATACCTAAAGACGCAACCCCACAGGATGCGATAGATTTTGTTAACAGACAAAGCTATGGGCAAACACAAAAAGACTCACTTAATGACGGCTACAGATTGTTGATGGACTGACATGAAAGACCTAGAAGCTGAATTAATGAATAGCTACTCCCTAATGGATAGCGGCGGCAACATTGAGCTATTTAGAGGCGAGGATGGGTCTGTGACTATGCGCCCTAATCCTATGCCATACTTGCGTAGCCCAATGCGTCAGGCAGAGCCACAGAGCCTAGAGCAAACCGTGGAAGAGTTGCCAGCGGTTGTCGGTGGCCTTGCCGGTGGCGCAACGGCAGCAACAGTCGGTCTGCCCGGAGATATAGCCGGGCTTGCGGCTGGCGCGTACAAGGCGATATTCCCAAACGAGGGCGAGGGCAGACTGGAGGCGTTTACAAATACGCTAGCAGACATATCAGACAAGTATGGGTCTGGCGCGGTTAAGGGATACTTGCGCGACCAAGCAGAGCAAGTAGGCGCATCTGATGTGCAGATGCAAGCGCTTGAAGAGGCAATGACAGTGGGCGAGTTTGGCGGCGTTGGCGGGTTGGCTAAAGGCGCGGTGACTAAAGGGCCGCAAATGTTGTCTAAGGCTGGCGATGTTATCGAGGGCGCGGGGGAAGGCGCGAAGGCGCGGATGGCAGAAGGCGGTGTAACGCTTGGCGCCGGTGTGGATCCAGACCCGCTAATTGCTGCGGCTGGTGATGCTGTTAAAGCTATGCGGACAAAGCCCTTGTCAGAAGAAAAGCTAATATCTCAGCGCTTGCCTACAGGCGCAACCGCAACCGAAGATCCTGTGGCCACTAAGCTAGTGACAGACACAGCGGTGACGTTGCAGCAGCCGGAAGCAAAGCTAACGGCAAATTTCCAAAAAGTCGCAGCTTACCCAAACATGCAAGAGGGGTTCGAAAGCCTTGAGCCTAAAGCTGCGGCGGAAGTTTTAAAAGAGCATGTGGTGCAAAACTTGCTTTACTTGCATGACAAAGTGCCAGAGGCCACCAGACAAAGGTCTAAAATGTGGTATGACGGCGCAAACAAAATATCGCAAGATTACGCTGATAAATATAACTTGCCGCTGGAAAGCGTAGCAGGGGCAATGGCAGCATTATCTCCGCAAAAAGATTGGTATCAAAATGCTGACCTTGGGCGCCGCGTTATAGAGACAATAAACAGTGTTACAAAGGGCAGCGAAAAAGGCATGGTCATGGATAAAAAAATGACCAAAGTAATGAAACAAAAATTCAATGCCAATAAGCCAAAAGACAAAGCTATCATGGACGCAATTATAGGTAAGTCTTTTAGTGACCTTGAGCTACCGGCTGAAAAAGCTATGTGGCTACGCGTGTATGATGAAACATATAACGAAAGAAGTTACCCTATAGTAAACCCAGAAGGCACATTTGGCGACACGGTAAAAACAGGCAAGGGTCAAAATCGCAAGGTTGCTTGGGGCAGTTTGAACGAAATAGGCAAAGCTATCACAGCTATTGAAAGTGGTGGCGATTTAAAAATTCTGTCTGATGCTATGGGCGAACAAAACAAAGTGCGTAATTTTTACAACAACATTTACAACCCAGCATCAACAAACGGCGATGTGACTATTGACACGCACGCTATTGCGGCTGGCCTGATGAGGCCGCTTGCTGGTGATGCTACAGAAGTGCATCATAACTTTGGGTCTGCGCCCGATGCTAAAAAGCGCGACAGCTTGTGGGCGGGTGGTGTGTCAAACACAAACGTAACCGGCGTAAAAGGCTTGTATGGCATTTATGCCGATGCATACAGAGAAGCTGCAAAACAACGCGGCGTGTTGCCTAGAGAAATGCAGTCTATAACTTGGGAAGCTGTGCGAGGTCTGTACACAGATGTAAGCAAGCGAGACAAGCAGTTTGTGGAAGATATCAATAATATATGGTATAAATATAAAAAGGGTGAAATAAATTTACAGGAGGCTCAAGATGCTGCAATCGAAAGAGGCGGCGGTATCGACAAACCAAGCTGGGAAGATTGACCCGGTTTTGCAGTTAATGCAAAAGTACGATATTGAAATGACGCGCGAAAACTATCTTTATTATGCATACATGGGTGAGGTGCCAGAAGAGCTTGGCGCAGAAGTAGAGGACGGCTTGCCGCCTGAATTTAGATTAGAAAACGGGTAATTAAATGGCCGATCTGCTTGAAGAAAAAACAGACGAAATGATAGCTAGCACTGAGGCGAAAGATGTTGCCGCAGAGCAAAAGACTATGGACTTGTTTGAGCATGAGCCTGACACGCCACAAGAGATGACCACCGAAGA
>CAACVD010000761.1_pt1 | contig 15594 bp, 6 predicted proteins | sample 2381771 | NCBI WGS metagenome assembly CAACVD01 (sample SAMEA5211965, study PRJEB30684) | marine metagenome | biome: Marine; feature: Epipelagic; material: Water | collected 2015-10-15 | depth 15 m | reverse complement strand
CAGCATTTTTCAATGCTGCTTCTCGCAATGCTTGAGCATCTACGATAGCTTGTTCTAACATGGAAGACATTAATGTAAACTCCTAATAATATATATATCATTTGTAAATAGTGATAAAAAGAAGAAAAAGTCTAAATAGTTACAAATTGTAAATTGAATTGTAGTGATTGTGCATTTCTGTGATCTCGCTGTCACTAAGGGCACGACTAAAAATAGCTGCAACTGCGATGTCGCCTTCGTAGTAAGCATTATTACCAGCCCTGGATCTACCAATGTAATTCTGTGTTCTGGTTACATTAGACAAAGCACCAGTAAAACTTACTGTGTCCACAAGCGATCCATTTTTATAAACTTTGGCATTTGTTCCATCTGCCGTAACAGCATAGCTGCACAGAGTATTATTAGAAATTTGATTAGATGCTAAAGATCTGTTGTGGTTTCCCGGATCAGTATGATAAAGCTGAAAGTTTAAGTGTGTCCCTGCTCCATTTCGACCAAAATTAAATGCATCATTTGTCTGTCCACCAACTGAGAAGTCAAAAAATCTCTCCCAATTACTTCCAGCTCCAAGGTCAGCCACGACAAAGCAAGTTATTCCGCTTGCAAAGTCTGCGAAACCAGATGGGACTGTTATGTGTTGTTGGCTGTTTCCAGTAAACTCAAACAGTTTTGTTCCGGAATTATAACTTGGGGAATTAACCAAGGTTGCATGATTATTTAGACCAGACAAGTCATTCCATGATGTACCTGATCCGCCATAGCTGGCTGCATCTGATGCATCCAAAAACAATACAGCATTATTAGGTATTGCAAATCCTGCACCACTTACAGTTTTAGTAAAATTTCCTATGGCAGTGTAAGCATTAGAAGACCGAAGTATTTGAAATCTTGCAATATCTGGAGTGTTTATGCTAGGATCTGGACGAGCTCCTTCCCAAAATAACGAAGCATCTGTTCCATTTACTTTTACACTTTCTATACTATAAGCAGTACCACCTTGATTTAAAATTACTGTTGTCTCGGTTGTTTGGTTATTTGATATACTTAGCTGTGTAAAGTTGGGAGAAAAATTACCAGCAATATTTGTATGATAAAATACATGAGAATTTGTGCAATCATGTACAACTTCTCCATTTGAAGCATTTAAAGTATTGAAAGATTTAATTTCACTTCCTCCACCGCCTCCTGCAATTGTAATCGTTTTAGTTGCACCTGTCCCAGATGCTACAACCCCAGAGCCAACAAAATTTAAAGTTGTTGCAGATGTAGAAAGAGAAGACCCTTCGTCTTGAACTGTAAGGCTGCTTCCACCGCCACCGCCACCAATAGCTGTTAAGTCTGTTTCTGGAACATCGTAAGATCTCCAATATATTTTTCCATCTGACTTTGTATATAAATAACCCTGACCATCAGCAGGTTGTGAAGGTGTAGAACTCTCAGATGTGATAGCAATCTTTCCAGAAACATCTAAATTTGATATTGGTGTACTTGTATTTATACCTATCAGTCCACTTTCTTTAATCGTCATTGCTTGAACACTTGAACCAACATTTGGATTAACCCAGAACTGTATATCTTTTCCGTTCATCTCGTTTTGAATAACAAAGTTTTCTGCACTTGAAACACTGATGTTGGCATTATCAACACCATTAACTTCAAACACAATAGCACGATAGTCTGATGAACCTTTGGCCAACCGAAGGCCCTCAACAGCAGAGCCTGAGATATGGATTGGCAGTGTTGTTGTTATACCATGATTTGCTATTTGCATTTTCATAGACCCGCTGGTGTGAAAGTCTATTTGATCTTCACCAAAATCAATCTTTGTATCTCTTTGTGCATCATCTGCTGCTTTTAAATCTCCAATGACTTGAGATCCTTTTGAATATTTATATGACATTGTTTTTTCTCCTAGCATAAATAGTAAAATAAAAACAAAAAAAAAGGGCCCGACATAAGTCGGAGCCCCCAAGTATAGACTTGTAAATTCGATTACATTACGAACCAGTGAGTTCCGTTACAGATCAAGCTAACACCAGCAAAATCTGATTCTAGAACGATAGACTCTTCACCGTCAATACGACCTGAATCAGCAGTAGTGAGGATAACATTGTTAGCAGAAGCAACAGCTTTCTTAACCTTAACAATCTTACCAGTGTGAGCACCAGCAGCAGGAAGGTCCAAAGTAACATCTCCACCAGTAGGATCTGCTAAAAGGATTGTTCCGTTTGCCAAGTTAACAGAAGCATTGCTACTGAAACTTTGAATACCTTCAGCAATTGTAGCTTCGATATCGTCAGCAATAAGCTTCTTAACTTTAAGATCAGCATAGTTTGAGCCCAATTTGAGTTCCATTCTTTGTGAAGCATGAAGCCATCCAAAACTAAGATCGTTAGCACCCATTTCGATTGTCAAACCAGCACCATCAGCAGCAGAAGAATTAGCAGCATTCTTAGCAACCTTGATGTTCAAATCTTCTACTTCAAGAGTAGCAGTGTTAAGAACAGTTTGAGTACCGTTAACTGTAAGGTTACCAGTAACTACAACATCACCAGATGCAGAGATATCCTTAAATTGAACATCTGAACTTGTTGCAACAGCTTGTCCGATAGAGAATTGTCCACCAGAATAAGTTACACCAGTACCAGCAGAAAGGTGAGCTCTTACTTCAGAAGCAGATGGTCCAGTATAAGTGAACTGTCCGTTAGAAGCATTATAAGCGAAAGATCCATCACCACCAGCATCTACAGCAGAAACAGAAGCGCGAGCTCTTGCATCTGTATAGTACAAGTTAGAACCTTCAGAAAGATCACCAGTATCGAAAGAATTCAATTCTGCGATTTTTCCTGAAGCGATAGATCCAGCAAGCATAGCATTTGTGATACCAAGTGCTTTAACACGAAGTGAATCAGAATCGATCTCAATAGATGATCCGTCTACATTGATGTTAAGTTGACCACTTGCATCCGCAGCCATACCGTTACCTTCGATGAAATCAGCGAAAGCAGCAGCAGTGATTTTCTTTGGATGAGCATCAGAAATGTCTTGCATAATCATAAGATCGCCAGCAGCAACAGCAGAAGCGATTTGTGCAGGCATTCCACCAATGTCAAGCTTGAGCTTATCAGTATCAATTGCGATACCGTTAGAAGCACTAACACGAACATTGTAAACACCAGAAACAAGCTCAAGACCTTGTCCAGCAGTAGATGTAGCAAGCTTAAGACCAGCAGAATCATCAAGTCCACTGTTAGAAGCAAGAATAACAGCAGCAGAGAAAGCTCCACCAGCAAAAGACATATCGATACTAGGAGTATCAGAAACACTCAAGTGAGCACGAACTTCAGCAGCAGATGGACCTGTGTAGGTAAACTGACCATTAGAAGAATTGTAAGAAAGTGATCCGTCACCACCATTGTCTACTACAGAAACTGCAGCACGAGCACGAGCGTCAGTGTAGTAAAGGTTTGAACCTTCTGCAAGGTTAGCAGTGTTGAATGCATTCAATTCAGAAATTTTTGATGAAGCAATAGAACCAGCAAGCATACCGTTTGTGATACCAAGTGCTTTAACAGAAATAGTTTTAGCAGCAGAACCATCAAAAGTAGTTCCAGCATTTAACTGAAGTGAAGAGTTGTCTACAGTAAGATCATCAAGATCGATTGATCCACCAAGATCTGCTGACTTTCCAGCAACAGATAGACTCTTTTGAGCAAGTTTTGCGATTGCGATTTCGCCGTTGTCGATTTGAGCAACAACATTAGCAGCAGTAGCATCATCTACGTCTGTTGAGACAAGACCATCTTCCGCTTTGATAGAACCACTAAGAATAGCAGCTCCTCTTTGAAATTTATAAGCCATATTAAATCCTCCAAGATATTTTAATGACAAAAGCCCATATTGAGCTTCCGTAATAAATAGTATATATTAAAGAGAACAGCAGGGCTTAAGAAGACAAATTTTCCGTATCGTCACAGCTTTAAAATTAATGTATGAAGAACTTGGAAGATCCGTTGGAGTAGATATTAATTGCAGCATATGGACTCTCCAAGATCACTGAAGTTTCTCCGTCTATTGTGTCTCCCACCTTGCAAATTACAATTATTTTATTTGTATGGGCAATACCCCCTTCATCTTTTATCAGAAATGTTTGGCCATCTAAACAAGATGCAGCAGTCGGCAGAGTGACAGTCACATTACCACCCAATAAGTTTGTTTGCACACCAATTAAATAATTTAATGCCGTCATTTGAAAATCAGCACTGACAGTTGATCTTTTGAAAGAAAGACCACCATGTAATTTAGTATTATTTGATCTCAAGTTAAATATGTAGCGAGGGTCCATTATAATGCCCCTGTCTACAAGTTTTAAGTGGCCAACTTTAAAAGCCTTGCCTGCACTAGCAGATCCAAACTTCAAGCCATCAGAATCAACACTTAGAGGTTCTCCTCCAAAGTAGATTGTACTTGAGGATACATAGAGAGATCTCCACTGTCTATCAGGAGCACCTAGGTCATAAAGGTTTGATACACTTGGAACAATAGATCCTGATATTCTTAGAGCCTCTCCATAAGCACTACCAGAGCCAGATAACATCAAAGTAGCACCATCATATACCATCGCTGAAGATCCACTTATATTGTTGCTCCCACTGAGAAACTGCAGTGCTCCATCTGGCCCTTTTGTTGCAAGACCTGTTGCCACCGTAACTGTTACATCGTTACCGCTATTGGTTGCTGTGATTCCTGAGCCAACAAAATTTATACTATCAACACTTGTTGTTATATTTGAGCCTTCCTCTTTAATTGTTAAATTAGCAGAAGACCCTGTGCTTTCAGTTATTACTTCATCTGCATACTTTCCTATGTATATGAAACCTCTAGCATAAGTGGGAACCTTAGTTGAGATGTAATCTTGTATAAAAATCAAGCCATTAAAATAATCAACCTGCCAATCAATCGGATCTGTTGGAAATATTCTTGTTCCGCCATTATCTGGGTGAGCTGTATATAACTCAAGACCGTAGTTGTTGCCAGATTGTGGACCGAAAGAAGGAGGAATTAATTGTAATCCACCGTTTGCTGCATTTACAACTTGATTGTTGACAAGAAACCCAGTAGACTTTGATGGATTGCTTGAAAGTGTTTCATAACTAGAAGTTAAAACCAACTGATAGGCATGTGGACCAACACTCTGTGCTTCATCACCAGCACCAAAACCAACACTCCCAAAAGTACCAGTGTTTGCATCGTATGCTGTGCCATCAATTGATTGTAAATAAAACTCAACATGTTCTGCAGTTTCGGGTTTTCCAGCACTAGCAGAGAATCTAGAGTATAGGGCACTAGTATTAACCACTTGTGGTATAGGCTCTCCAAAGACAGTAGAAGTTATTATTTGAATATTTGAAGGTATAGTTTCTTCATAAAATTCTTTCAGGGCAGATGTATTAGCTTTACCTAATAATCTTTTAAATGCTGTTATTGTTTGTGCTTGATTGGTACTACCTGTTCCTGGACTAGACATTTTTATTCCTAACTATATGCTACTTTTACTCTGGTTAAATAACCAGACCAATTTTTATCTGCTGAAATCTTCAAGATTACTTTTTGTGCTCCTGAAAATGTTCCCGGCAAATTACCTCCATTAAAAGTACACGAAAGAGATGTACCACCTGTGGAAATAGATGTTGGAGAAGAGCCTCCAACTAATGCACCAGAACCATCAACATCTTTGTTATTAGATGTGTAAGCTTTACCTACATCTAACCATGCTGTGTTTCCGGGTATTTTTGCTTCTACATGAAAATTATTATTAGCCCCCAGTGAAGTAGACTTGTTAACTAGGTTGCAAGAGCCATAAAATGTAATTGTTATACTAGACCTATCATTTGAGCTATTATTCTCAAAATATCGATAATAAGTTCTAGTTGAAGAATTAAGAACAGCATTAGAATAATTCACATTACTGCTTGGACTCTGTAGGGCTCCTCCATCAGTTATGTTTCTAAAGTCTCCACTGTTACCTCCCTTTAGGGGAGATATTAAAAAACTGTTAAAAGTTAACATCCCATCATTATATTCCGGGTATGACCCAAGATCATTCATTGATCTTTGTGAGTTCCACTTTCCGCTTGAAATATCAGATTGGGCAGCATAATTTCCAGAAACAATTCTGTAATTTTCAGAATTAAAATATTCCTCTGTATATTCGTTCGTACTACCAAGTGACCCAGAAAATACAAGAAAATTTGTTTTACTTAAAGTTGCTGTTTCTAAATTAGACTTTAAAGGATGTTCTATTAAAGAATCAATCTGTAATGTGTAGCCAGAAACCCCTGTTACATAAGAAGCATCTCCAACCAAAGAGGGGTTTTGTGAAAAACGAATTGTCCCAGTGACTTCTATGTTTTGCTGTTCGCAATTTGAAGAGTTGTTTAATGCCGGGAGTTCATCAAAAGAAACTGCCGCATCACTTGTGCTTATTCCTGCACCTGATATTTTTATATTTGTCACAGAGCAGTTTGTAGCTGTTGGAAACCTAACTGCATTGCTGCTATTTGAATAAGTATTTTTATAAACATTGGTGGCTGCATAACTATAGCTTCCACTCGGAAGAGAGGCAAAATACTTAACACCAGATTGATAGTAAACATCTCCATGATCAAATTCTGACAAAGAAACACTTGATGATCCAAGATTGTTAGAATCAGTGTCAACGACCCACTCAACATAGTTTGTTGTCACATCTGAATCTGTCCTGTGAATTAATCTTGCATAGTTCCAGCCTATGTTTTGGTCATCTGCTCCAATTTCATAAGTCCCTGTTCTGTAGGGCTTGTTATAATCTGGTATACTATCACTTGTTGTTGAATAACTTACTGCACTTAAATTTAATCTTGAACTGTTTGAATTACTGGTATCTATGGCGGATAAAGAGCTGGCAAGATTTATTGAGTGTACTTCACTGTTGTTGACTTCCAAAATCAGTGACCCGGTATATGCATTGTAAAATGCTTTAGCAGGATAATCACTTCCTCCATCTGCAGCTATTGCTTCGTTGACTTCTCCATCAATCGTTGGCTTTGATACAAATATACCTCTTCGGTTGCCACTAACAGTATAGCTGCCATTGGAGTCAATATTGCTTAGGCCAATTCCTGAGCCAACAACATTTGTATACCCTGAAACAGAATTTGAAGCTCCAAAAGAAAGCTTTCCGCTTGTTCCGGAATCATTAGCATCAATATCACTTAGGACTTGAGGTGTTGCAGCTACTTCTGTACTTGCACCAAGCTGGAAGTCTACCTGAGAAAGATATCCAGCCCAACTTTCGTCTGCCAACATCTTGACTACAACATATTCATTGTTGGCCACACTTGCTGTTCCAAATGTTATATGGTGTACATTGTTACCAGTATCTGTGTCATTTGAAGCACCAGATATAAGAGCACCATTTCCATCGGCCACAGAGCCATAAGAGAAATTTTGAGAAACATCCATCCACCCAGTTGATCCAGGTATTTTTGCAAATAAATGCACATTGCTGGTGCCCAAAGATGAGTTAGTAATACTGGTAGAAGCTTTGGTTGTTGTAAGTTTTAAATTGTTTATAGAACCACCGGAAGTGTTTTGTATTTTTCTAAAATAAGTCCTAGTGCCTGTTACACTAGAGTAATCTGGTTGCCCTGCAGCAGCATTTGCTAAGGAAGAAATATCACCAGAGTTTGGAACTGCAGAATTAACTGGGCTGTAAAGTCTACCACTGTATTCTGATGTTGCCAGTTGAAGCAAACCATCTGTGTGACCAGTCGCTCCAGATGCAGTCATATGATTTTGTGAATTCCATGTAGCAGAACTGTTTGTTACTGAACCTTGAGTATCATAACTACCTGAAGTTATTCTTTTAGACTCTTCGATAAATGTCTCTGAGAGATTGGTAGTTGAAGGGGGAGATGAATCATATATAAGAAAACCTGTGGTATTTGCACTGCCGCTATTAGTGAGGTTTGATTTTAAAGGATGTGTTACATTGAGACCAACAGCTATTGTTGTTGTTGGGTTAATTACACCAGATGAAGATACAGATCCAGTAACTGGCATTGATTTTGTATAATTCTCTCCATCTTGTAAGTCTGGAACACTCTGGGCACTTGGAGTAGTTGTGCTTGTTGTCGTAAAAGATACCGGTGTTCCTGTTGGGTATACATTTCTATAAATATTGTCTATTAGTGCTTTGTATTTTGCAGTGAAGCTTGTATTGTATAACAATCCAGAGACATATACAGAGCCACCCAAAACTATGTCTTCTATCCTAGGATTTGAGATCGTTAAGGCGACTGCAGAACCTTCGGGGTCGTTAACCCACTCTATGTAATTTGAAGCATAATTTGTAGAAGAAATTGTATGTATTACACGAAGATAGTTCCAGCCTTTATGTTGATCATCTGCTTCAATTTTATATTTAGCGGTTCTATGTTGGAAATTAGACCAAGTGGCACCATTTCCATCTATTGCAGATGCTGTGACGGAAACATCAACAAACCCAGATCCGTTTGTTAAACTAGTAGCTGAACCTGTGTTTGGGTTTCCAGCACCCACAAGCCCAGACAAACTAACTGTATGTATCACCGTTCCATTTAACTCTAATTTTAAATCACCAGTCTCTGCATTACCAAAAGAACCAGAGGCATATGCAACATTTCCATTTGTAACACTTTCAGGAATCGTATAATTTATTGTCCCTGTTAGTTCCTGTCCAGCATAAGCTCCTAATCTAAAGTTTCCACTGTCGGTAGCAGATTGATAGATTCCATTTCTGTTAACAACAGAGAAGCCAGCATTTGTTGAAACATTGTTGTGATTAAAAATTGTATCCGTAGAGTCAAATGATAGTTTTACGGTTTGACCCGCTGGTTGATCATAATTGATTGATTGTACAGATGGAGCAGTTGGGGGTGCAATTATTTTTAAAATTTCATTAAATCTGTCTATAGCAGTTCCAATTGGGGTTGTGCTTGTAAAGTCTGTATATAACCCATCTGTATAAGAGCCATCCTCTGGGTTTCCGATTGTACCGCCAGAGCCTCCAACAACAGATGTTAAGATAACATTATTATTAGAATCTAAAGCTAAATATTTAGAAGAAACAGGAGTTCCTGAATCAAGACCAATGATATTCCATGGGTTTGCTTGAGATCCAGAAAACACAAAAGACCCTGTAATATTCATACCTTGGATAACATGAACCGGGGAAGGACCAGATATTGACCCTAGAACTTGTAAATTGTTTGTTATAACTTGTGAACCAGAAACATTTAGACTCCCAGAGATAGTAACATCTCCAGTAGAGGTCATTCCGCCAATTGTTATTGTGTTTGTTGTGGCTGAACCAAGATCAGTTACTCTATCTAAGGTTACACCAGACAATTGAGCCCCTGAGCCTGATATTGCACCAACGACTTTTAAAGTATTAGTGTTTAAGTCATAAACTAAGTTTGAAGACCCACTAATCTCTCCATCATTTTTCTTTAATAATATTGAGCCTGAAGGTCCACCGACACCGGCAACATAAGCCCATCCAAATTCACCCATTATTCACCCTAGAAGTTAGCACCGTATAATTTAAGCACATATTTTCCTGTTACATAAGTACCAGATGCACTACCGTTGTCTGCTCCTGCAACTATATGAAGATAGTGGTTATGCAATGCAGAGGTCCACGGTGTTACCCCAGGAGGAACAACAGCTTCTTTAAAGTTACCCATGGCCCACTCACCACTTGCATCTATAAGAATAAAGTCAGAGCTTGTGCCATCCATATCATGACCACCGTTACGAGGAGTAGTATCGGCCCAAATGTCAAGATCTTTGTTAACTGTTCCGCCACTCGCAGGTGTTTCAATACAACTCATCTCAGCTTTAAATATATATCCATTAATAGTGCTGTCTATTTTAGTAAGATATGCAGTGCCACTTCCATCGCCGATAACAAAAGCTCTATCGGTTTGAGTTGTTAAGCCCTGAATATCAAATATTATCGTTGTTTCAATTACTCCATTAATTTCAGCAACATGTGTGGTAACTTGCGCTGCGGAGCTCAAACCAGCACCATTCGCTTCTCCTGTGGCAGTTGCTATAGTAACTGAACTGGCAGCTTCCATTTTAATACCACCAGCGACTGAAGTAAGAAGGATAGCATCAGCAGCATTTCCACTTGTATTCGTAACAGAAAATTTTTCGTTCGATGCTGTGCCATGTGGAGTTATGACAACCTCAACTGCTCCGTTCTTACCAAGTTTTAAAGATTGGCCATCATCTAAAGCAGCAGCAATATCAAGCCCACCGCCAGAAGGGGCTTTAATATCTCCGCCATTAACTTGAAGATCACCTATAATAGTAGTTAAGGATGCAGCTCCGTTACCAATTTCTACATCAACCTCGGCATCTACTGAGCCTCCTGTTAAGATTAATCCATTCTCTATGCCACCGTCATGAGAGGCAACCTGGAAAATCATCTTACCTGATTCCTGATTACTTGTGGCATCATGAATCTCTGCCAATATTCCTGCATATTGTTGAGCACTTGGGGTTCCGTCATCGTTACCATGAAACTCAACTGAACCAAGCTTATCACTATCAGCACCATCGTTGCCACCCTCTGTGTTGTTGAACTTCAAGATACCAGCAGTTCCGCCATCATGAATGTTTTTTATTTCTAGAATTGGTGTATTGGTTGCTGAAGCTTCTAAAATTAAACCTTCGTTATGTACATGAGTAATTGTTATTTCGTTGTCTGCACCAAAGCCCAAGACGGCACCATCACTAGCTAATTTTACATCATGATTAAACGATGCAGTCCCTGCATCACTACCATCTATTGTTAAGAAAGTTGTATCTGCCCCACCATCAGTTCCTTTAAGTATAATATCGGAATTATCCGCAGCAGCATCAATTGTTATATTTCCGGTAGTAGTTGTTATATTTACAGCGGCATCACCAGCTCCTATATCATCAGCAGCAGTCGCACCACTAGACACAGTTAGTTGACTTGAACTAACACTAACTCCAGATCCAGCAATTGCAGTAAGAAAATCATCAATACTTTCTACTTTTGGAGCTCCAGTTGCACCTCCATCAAAGAAAAGAATATGATCACTAGCCTGAGCAACAGCCGCTGCTGGGACATTAAATTTAGTTACCTGGCCGGAACTATCAATTGTGATTGCAGTATTCGTTCCGTGTGAAGATCCATGTCCAATCTCAAGAGTGTCTGTTCCATCATCAAGTCCAATACGAAAATCTTGAGCTTGACCATCAAAAACAATCATCGTATCTTCGGCATCACCATCACCAATAGTTAACTTGGGATTTGTACCGGTGACTTTAACATCACCACCACCAGGGGTCATAATAATATCACCATCAATACTGAATGTTAAATCAGCAGCAGCAGCATTGTCATCTACAGTTGTAATTGTCAGATCTCCATTTGTACCTACGGCAAATGTGGCAAAATCATCAGCATTATTTGATATCTTTAATTGTGTGGAAGTACCATAAACTTCCAACATTGCATCAGGATCAGCAACTCCGATACCAACTTTTCCGACATTAGAAACTTCTGTGACAACCATTCCGGCGATTCCTGATGTGCCGGCACCAATGTGAACTTTGCTGTTGTTGTCATCTGCACGAACAACTATATCGCCCGCTGCAGTGTCTGTGAAAAATGTATCGGTAGCCTGAGCTACACCAATGGTTGCTTTGCTAGTATCAAGACCCATGATAATTTTAGATAATGTACCTGAGTCTCCGGAAAGCACAGACAGTTCTTTAGTTGTAATGGAAGTCGCCCCAGTTACAACACCAGCATCAACCTGAATTGTTCCATCCAAAAGAATATGTGAACCAGCGGCAGGCTCCAAATGTATATTAGCTCCGGAGTCAAGAGTCATAGTTCCAGCAGAATCGATATCAACTGTACCATCTGCGGTAACGATAAGGTTTGCTGCAGCCGCATCATCATCAACTGTTGTTAATGTGGTTGCACCATTCGCCCCAACAGAGATAGAGAAGAAATCACCAGTATCAGCATCATCCATAACCTTAAGAAGAACATTGTCAACATCAAAATCAAAAACCGTTGTTGTTCCATCGTCCATAGTTACATTTCCACCATCAGCAGAAAGAGCTATGTCGCCAGTAGCATCTACAGTCGCATTGGTATCTGATGTTATTGTAGATCCATTAATATTAATATTATCAACTTGTAAAGCTGTAAGTGTTCCAACAGAAGTTAGGCTTGAATTTACAACAGAAGAACCAAGAGTTGTTGCATTGAGAACTGATGCTCCATTGATTTGGTAAGCATCTCCTGTTACAAGATCAAGACCATCTCCATCAAATGTAGCCCCAAGAACACCAGAATATTTAATTTCAACAGTGTCGTCTTCGGCGTCTAGAATGATACCAGCTCCGTTACTACCCTCAGTGGCTATGATCAGATCGCCTGTGTTATTAACAACATAAGAATTTGTGTTATGATAAAGATTAAGATCCTCACTAGCTCCTAGTCCCAAGCGACCTGTGGTTGAATCTGCTGATGTGTCGTTGACATCTGCGTCAGCACCCAGAACTACCTTACCAGAGATATCCAAAGACACAGCCACGATCTCACCGGAGAATGTAGCTTTCTGATTGTTATCAAGTTTCAGCGCAAGTGGTGCAGTATTATCCCCTTTGTTGACATAGAAATATAGTGCAGTGGGGTTATTGACATTTGTCCAAGCACCGTCTGTCAATGCTTCAATTCTGGCACCGATTACTTGTGTGTTACTGGAATCTTCTGCCCCAGTAAACTCAATAACACCAAGCCTATGGCTATCGCCCATGGGTTGGCCGTCATTTGCAGAAACTCTAATCTTACCACCTGTGTTTGCACTACTGGCTGTAGTATCATGCACATCTAATTGAGCACTTGGTTCAGATGTTCCAATCCCAACTTTTGCGTTTGCAGCATCTATAACCAAATCAGTTGAATCAAAAGCCAATTTCTTTGTGCTCTCGTCATAAACAATCGCCATATCGTTTGTTGAGCCAAGAAGATTAATGGTTACATCAGATGTATCATCTTCTCCAATGTCAATTTGTGGAGATTTAAGATCGATGCTTGTAGCAGCAACAACACCAAGATTTCCATCAGATACAGAATGAATATATTCTCCACCCTGATCTCTAAATCCAAGTCTCATCCCAGCATTCAAATGTAATCCAGTGTCTGCTGTGTGTGTTAGGTTGACATCATCGTCTGCACCGAAGTTTAGTACAGCAGAATCGGATTGTAGAGACAGATCATCGCCTACAGCAAGGTCTCCTGTGGATGAAAGACTGCCTCCGGTAAAGGCTGTAGCATTAACAGTTCCATTAACATCCAAGGTTGTCGTTGGAGCAGCAACACCAACACCAACTCTATTATTTGCTGAATCAATCACCAAAGTGTTGGAATCAAAGTTTAGTCCATTGTTGACAGATGCTGTAGCGGCATTAAAAATCACTGAGTCACTCGCAGCATCTCCAAATGTTGTAGAGTTCGCAGAAACAACAAAATCAGTTGTTTTCGCATGCAAAGTTCCAGTGACTTCTAGGTCACCAGTAATTTTCACAGAGCCTGATAGGCTGATATCTGATCCACTTTGTGGCTTAATTGTATTGACAAGAAGGGTACTCATTAAATCTATCCTCGTTTTTAATTGAATTTCTGTTAGTAACTAGTCATTTTCAATGATTTAAACGTCTTCTAAGTCTTTGATCTTCACATTTGAATTGGCACCTATCGCTACAGTCACTCCAGCATTGATTGTAATTGGCCCCAACAACAATGAATTATAATTTTCAGGAATCTCGACAGCATAATTTATTGTGTGGCGATTTGCCAAAACTGTGCCCCCTAGAAACCCATTGTAAACTGCTGTGCCGGACATTGTTAAAGTGTCAGACCCTGTTGCAAATACAAAATTATGTGAACCTGTCAGTGCATTTTCAGATTTTAAAAACTGTACTGCTCCAACTGGACCTCCAGATCCAGTAATAGAGCCGCCGTCAACATATGCCCATCCAAATTCACCCATTGTAAATCCTCTTGTTATTAACTAGTTGGTGGAGTTATTTCATAATAATATAGAACAAGTCGCAGAGCACCGGCTCCTGGAGTTGCATTATAAGTTATTCTTAATTCATGATCACCAGTAAAGAATTTTGTATTTTCACCAGTTGCATTAGCTGGCTGATACGATGTTGCAAGGTTATCACCTGCTTCCTCTAAAGTACCATCTGGAAATATTCCAAAAGAGTCATCATCATTAATTGTTCCCAACTTTGAAATATAAGCATTGTTACTGATTGTAGTAGTCACACGAATACCCAAGGCTATTGGAATCATACCAGCAGTAAAGAATGCCGCAATTTCATCATTGTTGTTATCAGTTCCACATGTATGTGTTGTTTCTCTGACTTTTAGCTGTAGTGCAGATCCAACTGATCCATAAGAAACATCTAATATTGGACCAGTAGAGTCCTGTACAACTTCAATCATTGAAACACCTGTTGCTGAAGCATGATTGTTATGCATTTTCATTAAAGATCTGGCAGTATTGTCTGATGAATTAGAATTAATTGATAAAGCATCACCAGAAGTTAAACCATCAGCAGTAATTTTCACAGCCTCAGTTGTAGTATTTGAAGCAGCTATATCAAAACCAATTGCAGTGGTATTGCTTAGTACAAATTCTACACCGGTAACATCAACATCAGCATTTGTAACTTTAAAAGCAGGAGCACCAGAAGAACTATCACCAGCTACTTCCAAAATAGCCGCAGGAGCATCGGTTGAAACACCAACTGACACTCTATCATTAACAGCATCGACAAAAAGCAAATGAGTATCAGTATCACCTTCAACACGGAAGTTGAGATCCACTCCGCCATCATTTACGACAACTTCCGCATTTGCGGCAAGCCCACCAACTATATTAAGTGCTGGTGTTAATGCATGATTATTGGTGTTGCCACCATCATTGGCCATGACTTCAAACTTAAACTGTCCACCTTCATCATTGTTTGTCACATCAGAAGACAAAACAGATAACTTAGCATATTGTGTGGCATTGTTACCAGAGTCATCTCCTTTGAAGGAAAGATAGCCCAATACATCACCATCACCCTCGCCGGCATCATTATCAGCGATAAACTCTATTCCACCGCCAGAAGCTAAGTTACCAGTATTTTTGATTGTGAAGACTGGCTCTTCTGTCGTATCTGTGCCTTGAGTTAAAATCAATCCTCTGTCTGGATCGTGAGTTAAAATAATGTCTGTGTCTGCACCGAAACCAATTTTAGCATTATCATCCATCAAAGCTATTTGGAAGTTTTCATCGGCACCAGTTGTGCTGACTTGCAAACCAAGGTTTAATGTTGTTCCTTGTGCATTTGTAGTTGCAACAGCAATTGTAGCACCTGTCTGTGTTACATCTGCATTTGCATGATTTGTGGCGGCATCATTAAGATCTATGTCCAGTCCAGTAAATGTGGATGTGG
>CAACVD010000759.1_pt1 | contig 15605 bp, 6 predicted proteins | sample 2381771 | NCBI WGS metagenome assembly CAACVD01 (sample SAMEA5211965, study PRJEB30684) | marine metagenome | biome: Marine; feature: Epipelagic; material: Water | collected 2015-10-15 | depth 15 m | reverse complement strand
GTTATTTGCGTTTATAGCATCTTGCTTTTCTTGTTTGTTTCCAAAAAGCTTTTCTAGCGTCTAATTTACCGAAGTTAGTGTTGGCAAATACAAACTCACCAAAACCGCCTCTACCTACAACACCACCTTCTTTACGTTGTTTAGAAGGATCAAAGTTACGAAGCCTCATAATAACAGAGTCGATAGCTTCTTCAAACTCAGCTCTATTTGTTGTCCTAGACTTAACGTAGTTACTTATAACGCCATCATCTTGTGTAGCTTCATATAACTTCATAAACGATCTAGGATCGTCTAAGAAATTGTTATAGTCCTCTTTAGTTTTTATGTTTTCAGGTAGTAAGTTGTTTATTTCTTCTAGTACAGTTTTTCTAGCTTTAGACAGTGCGACGTTAGACTCTTCTTCTTCACCTGTTAATAATAACTCACTGCCTTTAAACTCTTTTTGAAAGCTTTTAACATATCCAAATATATCTTCTGCAGTTTCTAAAGGGTAAAACAAAGATTCATCTCCTAGTAATTTTTTAGCTAATCCATTTAAAAAAGTTTTAAAACCAAATAAATTAGAAAAGTCGTTAGCATTCAAAGCGCCTATAGCAACAAGATCATTAACTAAGTTAATCATTTCTTCAGCGTTTACGCCTTCTTCAGTGGTATAAAGCTCATCTCTTCTGTTAACATAAGCTTCAAAAGCTTCGTCAGTTATTTTGCCTTGATCTAGTTTTTGCTGAAGCAATGCTTGTATTCCTTCTGTAGCTATTCTAGCCGCGTCTACTAATTGACCATCTTTAATTATTCCAGCTTCTTTGTTTTTAGCATGTAAAGCTTCGTGCATAGGAGATACAGCGGCGATTAAAGTTTCTATATCACTAACTTGATCGCTATATATTTTAGCGTCAATATTATCTTGAAACACGATAATATCATTCTTGTAGTAACCAGCGTTCGCACCTCCAAGATATTCAGTAACAAGCTCAGCAGCTACTTCGCTACCGTATTTGTCTGTAAAAAACTCAAGCATATCAAGCGGAGTTTTATCTTGCATTTCTACATAATCTCCTTTACTTCTACTGACAGAATACTTTGCTAGATCAGTATATAAATCGTTTAAACTAGCGGCATAAATAGCTTTAGCAGGGTTAGCTAGATCTTTAGCTTTATCTAATTTTGCCTTTTCATTTTTAGAAAGCAAATCCGATCTTTGTTTTTCTATTTCTCTAAATTCTTCAAACAACTTGTCTCTTTGCTTCTGCATGAAACTAGACACGTCGCCAGTAAAACCTAGATCCTGTATTTGCTTTAGTTTTGCTCTACGTTTTCTAGCTAGATCAAATGCTAATTCAATTTCTTCAGGTGACAGTCTATTTAGCTTTTGAACAGTTGTAACTTCAGCAAGGGCAGCTTCTTTTATTATTTCTTTTTTACGCTTTAATATTAGACTTCTATCTTTAGAGCTTAAGCCTACACCTGTTTGAAGTATATTTTGTATTTCTAAAAGCTCTTCCATAAGCTCATGGCTCTTTGATAGTTCTTCTGCAGTCTGTACTTCGCTCTTTATTATGTTGTACAAGTTAGAGCCTATGTTTCCTCCTTGCATTGCTAAACCTGTAACTATAGTGTTCGCGAAAAAGTCTTTATCAATGCCTTCAATTAAGCTTTTATCTTTGCCTTCTATAACTATTTCGCCTGCATTTTGTAGCACTTGCGCTGTAAGTTCTTCACCCAACTCTATAGCTTGAGAGATACCAATGTCAGCCGCAAGCCTTCCAGATCTAACGAATACATTTCCACCTGTAATCTTACTAAATCTTCTAAAGTTTTGGATGGCATTTAAAGAACCTAACTTTTCAGTAAATAGTTCTATACCTCCATGTACTGTGTAAGAAAAAGCTTTTTGAAGCTCAGACATGTTTAAAGCATCTTGCTGTTCTGATATTTGTTTAGCTATTAACAACTTTTCGTCGTTAGTCTTAGCTTGATCATACGCTTGTTTTAACCCTTCTATTATTAAAGGAGCATCTTGTTGAGCTATTTCTAAATCACCAGCTTTTTGCCCACCGGCTATAGTAAAAAATGAAGCTTGAGCAAGCTTGCTAGCAGCTTTAGTAACAATAGCTTTATTTGCTGCAGTTTCAGCTAACGTAGCGCCGCTAAATAGTGGGTGCATTGTCTTAGTTATAAGCCCAGCTGTGCCCATAGTAGCTCCAACAGCAACAATACTAGGTGAGTTGTTAGCTAAGGCTTGTGGTAACCATACACCTATGTTTTCCCAGCTAAAATCTATATTTTGAGAAAACTCTCCTTCAAGCTCTTCTTTCAGAGCTCTATAATAATCTATAGAAGCATTTTTATTATTTTTTAAATGCTCATAAAGCTTTGTTTCACTGACGCTAGTTAAAGACTCTCTATCAACGCCTTCTTCTACAGTTTTAGTCTTGTTATATCCATCTACTAGGTAGTCTGCTAAGTCAGCCGAGCCTAAAGCTAATGATGAAAGCAAAGCACTACCTCCGCCTAAGAAAGCTTTTTCAAGCTGTAAAGCAGTCCTCTCAGTGTTACTATAGTTTAACGTAGCTGCTTTTTTAGCTATTTGAGTATCATTGAATAACTCTGCTTTTTCGTAATAGTCTTCAGTCTTAGCGTTTATAGATTCAGCTGTTTTTATTAAATCTAATTTAGCTTTAGCAAAACCAGCTTCTTCGTAAGATTTTTTTATTTCATTAGCTTCGACGACTAAACTGTTATGCTTTTCAATTAGCTTAGGATTAGAATCTGCAGTAACAAATCCAAGTTTATTTAGCTCGCCTTCAACTTCTTTATATCTTCTATCTAACTCTAAAACTTCAGTATTTTCTTCAAACTCTTTTAAATCGTTTAAATATTTTTCACGATCATTAATTATAGACTTAGATACAGCTGATATATATTCGTTTTGTTTCTTAGCTTCGTCTTGTATTCTTACCTTCTTCGCTTTATCAGACGGTAAGTAAGTTCTACCACGTATAGTTTCTACTCTTACTAAAGGTCTTCCGTAAGTATTTTTGAAATCAACTTCATCTTTAGTGTCTTTAGCTGTCTGATCTCCGTAAAGAAAATACTCATATTGATCTCTTTGTTCATCACTAAGACTTTCGTTAAATAGTTGAGCTTTTTTATTTTTTATACTGTTTTTGCCAGACATTATGTTTTGATTAGGTATGCCTTCTAAATCTAGCTCCCCTGTCTCGCTATAATTTTTCCATTTTTCAAACTTAGCCCTACCTTCTTCAGTGTCCCCAAAATAGTCTTTATAGTCTTGCTCTTCGTCGTTAATTACTCTTTTTAAAACATAGCCTTTTTGAGAAATAGAATATACTCTCTCTGTCTTAAAACGCTTGTTTCCCATAGCGTCAAAATTAAAATAAGAATTAGCTATGGCTTCTTGAACATCAGCGTCTTGAGTACTAACGCTATGTATTAAATTCATGTACTCGTCTGCTAACTCGGCTGATTGAGCTTGTTTAGTTTTATCTTCGTCTAACTCAGCTTCTATTTCTACTTCTGGCAATAAGCCAGTCTTATAAACAGTGTCGTCTTGTGGCTCCAAAGAACCATCTTCCGAGCTGGATGCCATACTTACTGGCTCCGCAGTTGCATCCTCTGTCTGAGAGCCGGTTGTCTTTTCCACAAGACCTTTCTTTTTCATAGCTTCCATGTATGAATCAAAGTCCATACCGTATTCTTTAGCTTTACCTTGTAATACTTCTAAGGTAAATTCTTGCCCATTTATTTCGTACATATTATTTAATTAAAAGGGTTAAGTGGATCTTTTTTTTCGTTATTAGAACCTGTAAGTCTAATTAAAGGCACGTTTAATAATTTAGCTAAATCTTGAGTAGACAGCTTTGGATAACCTTCTAGTATCTGACCGCCTTTTTTAGCATAAACGTATTTGTTTTTATCTTCTGGATCAGGAATAATATTTACATACCTATCTTCGCTATCGCCCGTTATACTAGACAAAACAATCGGAAGGCCATCATTAATATTTTCAACAGCTAGATCTATATCTTTAATAGACTTTTCACTATCTTCATCTTTAATCTCTTGATAAATACGTAATCCCTCATCAAAGTTTATTTTATAAGCAGCTACAATATCGTTTACATATTCTTGCTTGTAATATTCAGGATCTGCTTTAACTTTAAGTTTAAATGCTTCTATATCTTCTACTCCTTTTTTACCTTCTTTTTTCTCTTGCTCCATCTGCTGAGTAGCCCAACTGTAGCCGTCTAGCTCGTCAAATAAAATAGATCCCCAATTTTTGTCTTGCATTAAAACGTTTAGTCTTGTTGTTAAGCTACGTTTAACTTGGCCTTCCCAACTAGCGCCTTTATTACCAAGCGCTACGACATTATCATTTAATTTGTTTAATTCTAAAAAACCTTCAGTATTAACTTCTGACACTCCACCAAACTCACTTAATCTAACTTCTTTACCAAATGCATCTTTAGTGTAAACACCAGCATCTTTACCACTTTTAAATATAAGTCTTCCAGATAAATTTTTACCATCTTTTGAAGCTACATTATTTACCTGCTCTGGTAATGAGTTAAATTTAGATGGATTAGATGGGATTAACATTTTCTCATCTATAGACGCTAAATCTTTTTCCCAAGCTGCTAAAGCAACAGATATATCGTTATTTGCGTTTATAGCATCTTGCTTTTCTTGTTTGTTTCCAAAAAGCTTTTCTGATTTTTTTATATTTTGATAAAATTCTTCTTGCAACTTATCTAGCTCTTGTTGCATCTGTGGTCTAGCTTCTGGATTTTCTAATAGTATTTTTTTAAAAGATTTAAAAGGCTTTTTAGAATTTTCTTCTTGTTCAGCTTTTTTTTCTTGTACTGCTTTAGTTATATTAGCTACACTACTAGATATAGCGTCAGTTATAGGTGTAATATCTGTCTGTTGTGCTTTCGCAGAATACATTCTCTGCGCCGCGTTTATTAATGCTTGATTTGCCATACTTATTTATTTTAACCTCCCATAATTGCTGGAGCCGCTTGACCTACGGCACCTATCGCCTGCCCAGCTATTTGAGCGTTTCTATTTTTTCTAGTTTGTTCAGCTAGTTGAAGACCAGTAACCTTAGCCATGTCGATGCCTAAAATAGTTTCCATCCTTCCTATATCAAATTGTTGGCTAGCTGCTAAGTTAGTCATTTCAGCTTGAGCTCCGGACATTTGTATTTGACCTTCAAACCCAGCTTTAGCCATACCTATAGCTTGTTCTTGTCTACCTATATCAGCTGCTATAGCTTGTTGTTTTTGCTGACCTACTCTTGCTAGCGAAGTTGCTAATGCAGCAGCGCCAGCACCTCCGGCTCCACCTGATAGAGCAGCTAATAAATCAGCTTGCTCTTGTTCTTGTTGTTGTCTTTGAAACTCTGCGGCTTGAAGATTAACCTGCATAGTAGCGTATGGATTAGTTATGCTACCATCTCTAAAAGGATTTACTGTTTGAAATTCAAAATCTTCATAAGCTTTTATGCCCGCTTCTACATCAGCCTCAGCAGCAGCTATTTCTCTTTCAGCTTTTATTCTTTTTCTCGACTTGCCTAACAATCCAAAGCCATCTCTTTTAATGTCTTCTCTTGTAATACCAGTCATGCTGCTGTAAAACTTTTCTAACCCGCTGACTTTAAACGGGCTTATTATACTTCCTTTTGCCATAATTTCATTTATTTATATATAGTTACAGTCTGACTCTTCTATTTACTGCTTTCAGACACACCCAACCCAACTGTAAAAATCTCAGATTTAACTGTAGAATTATTAACAAGCTTAACCTCTGCATAATAACCTATGATCGAGCTTAAGTTAGCTGTATTGTCTTTGCTAATAAATATAAAGTCATTATTAGCAGGTGGAGATACGTTGTCAGGCGTAGTTGCTGTTATAGAAGTAGATGTTAAAGCTGTTATAGTACCAAGCTTTATAACATCGTCTAAACTACTGTTATTATTAAAACCTCCTAAAGAAGCAGTATTATCTACATAAAACACAGTGTCACCTATAGCTGCAGCTTCATTTATTGTATTTGAAAAATTTAATGTTATCGATGCCATATATTAAGGTAATGCTTCATAAGAGTCGCCTGAGCCTCCATGTACTATTGTTAATTTCGTTTTAGTAAATCCGTTAGGGTGAACAACATTTATCACAACTTCTCTTCTTGCGCCTTGCAAAGTTTGAGGATCTAAATTAGAGTTGAATACGCTTTCGACAAAGTAAACACCACTAATATGCTGCTGCACGTTAGGTATTGTCGCAAACCAAGCTGTTCCACCAGCTGCAGATTCAGTACCTAAATTAGATAAATTGCTAGAAGCAGCCGTCGTGCTGTAGTTATTTAAAGATCCAGCACTAGTTTGAGTAGCACTTACAAATTCTATTGTAGGTGCTTGATTAGAGTCAGAATTAAATACAACATAAGACAAGCCTGGAAGACCTGCTTCAAGTAGAGTTGTATAAGAATATCCCGTTACACTACTATCGCCTGTGAAATCGTGAATACCATCAGTATCTTGTAAGCCGTAGTCTAAGTTTTCTAATAAAGGATAAACACTAGAGGTTGGATATTGCTCTACAGCAGTCAAGAAGTTTTGACTAGCAACAGTATCTTGAACTATCGTATAGCTATCGCTAGGAGGATCAACCCATCTCGTTTTTCCAGCAGCCCAAACACCTATCTTGTATTTAAGAGTATTTGGAGTTGTATTAGCTTCAATGTTTATAGTAGTGCTAAACTTAAACTCATTAGGATTAGCTGTAGATATAGCAGTTGCGTTAAGTGATATTTCGTTAATTGTCCCAGGGTATTGATCTTCTGAACTCACTACCTGAGTCTGAGTGCCTTCTAACAGCGTATAATACTCATAGTTAATTAAACCTATACTAGGCGCTACTGAAACATTAGCTACAATTTGATTATCCATATTAATACTAGCGCTACCTAAGTTAAATACATCAGTAGGCTGTTCGAACTGAGCTTCTCCTTGAACATTAGGTCTAAGCGTTAATACATCGTCATACTCGTTAGTTGACCAATGAGGATTCATCATGTGAGCTACTTTAAATACAGCAGGCTCATATAAAAACTCACTTTTAACAGAAGCTCTAACAATGCCAACGTAGCCTTGAGCGCTACCAAACCCGCTAGAGCTAGTTATGTCAAAACCATAGCTGTTCTCAAAAAATCTATTACTGTTAGGAATACCGTTGCTGCTAAGCATCCTTATTTCTATAGAAGTAGTATCTTCATGTAAAGTAATGTCTGTAGCATCGTTACTAACAGGTATTATTGTTACAGCATCTGAGTATTGGGTTACAGAAGTTATTTGAACCGTGTCAGTTGTAGGATTATAAGCATCAAGTTGAAGAACTGTAAAAGTATCTGTTATACTAGAATCATCAGGATGGGTTACTTGAATTATACCTTCTCTAGAGCTGCTAGTAGTGTTTTCTTGAACAGTAAAGTTATAGTAAGCTATAGGTGTATTAGGATAATCTGGATGTAAAGTAACTCCAGTATTAGTAAACATAGCGCTTGCATCTCCTGAAATAGAAATGTTTGAGTCAGTTAAATTATTAACTAAAACTGTAGCTTCGTTACCTAAAGTTACTTTTATTCTTCTCTGCCAATAGCCAGACTCAACATTACTGTCGTGATAAGGAAGTAATGACATACTAGTAGTCGCGTATTGTTGATTATAAGAGTAGGATTGATAAAACTGCATTTCAAGATCAATAACACTTCCAGAGGCTATAGCCACCGATTGAGTTACAGTGCACTTGTGAGAGTTGCCAAAAACAACGCCTTGTGGAGCTGCAGCTGAGAATAAAGATACTTGAGCAGATCTACTACTTCCAGTAGAGTTTATAGATACACTATAATACACGTTAGTACTATCAAAACCAGTTATAGTCAACCAGTCTTGATTACTAGTTACTTCTTCTACAACATTATTTGTTTCATAAGCGAAGCTACCACTAGAAGCTGCAGGATTTAAAGATTGAGCATTTATAAGAAAGCTAGTTTCATCTTTAATAGCTAGAGCTGAGATAGTTATAGAGTTATTTATATCGCCATGCAACGCGTTAACAACGTGATGTATATTATTGTTTTCGTTCGGCGTGTATCTAACTTCAGCTACTATAGTCTTCCAGCCTTCATCACCTATAGCCGTACTTTCACCTTCTAGCCAATTAACCGTATGGCTATCTTGATTTTCTACATCTAAAACTATTAAGTCAGATATACTGTTTATATTTTGTAAGAAATACCTATCGTCAGCCGTAATTGTTATCTTAAACAAAGTCGCAGGACCAACTTGAAGAGGGTCAAAAGCGGTCCTTACTTGAGACTGTATGTTATCTACTAAAGATATAGCATTAGAACTTGGATTGTCAATAGATATGTAATCTGCAGCGGCTCTAGTAAATCCATACTCTACGTTAACAGAAACTCTAGGTGAATTTAAAGGAATACCCATAACTGATCCATACTCTTCAGCTGTAAGTAAAAATTGAGTTTCATATAGAAGTATCTCAGGTATAGTTTGACCTGTTACATCTATTGATATATTAGCAGCAGAGCTTAACGTAACACTAGTAGTTGTAACTTGAACTTCTACAGTGTTATCTGGAGCCCCAGCCTCAGTAGTGTCTACGAAAGCAACATTTGTGTAAAAAGTTCCAGTTGCACTAGTGGTAGAAAAGTCACTAGCCCTAACAACTTCACTTCCACTCGGCGTTATCGTAGCTGTTAACACAGCGCCTGTCAAGCTAGTTTGATTGCTTAACGTTAAACCAGTGAAAGTAGCGTTTATACTACTAGAGTTATTAATAGTTAAGCTTACTTCATAGCCAAAGCTTCCACCAGCACCCGTTATACTTGCAACTTCACCTATACCTTGCACAGAAAACTCTTTAAAGTCTAGAGTTCCAGAAGCAGATTCTGCGTCAGCAGCGTTAGTAAATGTGCTTTCAACACCAGTAATTTTATTAAACCATTTGCCTTCTTTATCTTTAAAGTCAGACACTATACCGTCTTGCTGATCTGTTACAATAGACTCTACACTCCAACCTTTCTTTTCAGTCAAGTTGTAATATTCACCGTCAGTGTATTGTACACCGTCTACAGTTTCAGTAGCGAACTTATCAATTTTAGCTTGAGTACCTTCGTAGTTTATAGTATTAAACGACTTGACACTACTAGCTGCATCGTTAAATATAGGCATTATAGTCGATGTGTATTGCTGTCCGTAAAAATTATTATACAATACGTCGCTAGAAGACTCTGAGTGATGAACCCACATTTTAGATCCTTCAAAAGTATAATATCTATTATTCAAAGAGCAACCAGCTTCAGGTGTAAACGACTTAAAGCTAACCCAACCATCTGATGGCTCGTGGTAAGATAAAGTATACATGTCTTTGCTAGCGTAAGGTTGAGTTATGTCGTGTATAACAATATTGTACTCGTTTTTCTTATCGTCAAAGCTACCTATTATTGTTCTAGCATACTCTAAATGATCGTTAAACCAATCAACCATACCTACACTAGATATTGGCGTCATACCGTCCATAGAAAGTCTTATAACAGATCCTTGATTTCTATCTACGAAGTAACATCTGTATTCGTCTGCAGCGAATGACTCAGGATTTTTAGCTATACCGTAATCTCCTGCGAAAGCAGAAGCATAGCCTAAAGGTTTACCATCAGCACTTATAACAGTTATGTTAGTACCATCAGCATTAAACAAAGCGTCTTTATTGGCTAATATCTTAACAACTTTACTCTCGCAGAAAGCTAATAGGTTCGAATCTCTAGTAAACAACTTTTGAATACTTCCATACTCAGGATTTAACCTTTTTACTATAGGTTTACCTATCAAAAACTCACTAACTCTGTTTATACCAGCATCTTGATTTATCACTTGAGAGAATATTATATCGCTTGGCTTATGCTCTCTTTTATAATCTGGAAAACCATTTTCAAATCTAGCTTCTAAACTAGCTTTAAATCCACTGCTCTTACCTGCAGAAGTATAAGGGTAAACTGTATTAGCATTAAAGTCATCTCTAATTCTATCAGACTCTACACCATTACTAAACGAAAAGCAATTATACCAAGGTAAAGATATAGGACATTTTAATCCGGCTCTACCAGGCACAGGATGTGTACAAGGTATTATTTTCATTACACCTCCAGTATAGCTCTCTGCCAAATAAGCCGTAACAAAACTTCCGTCTGGTTGAGTAAACTTAAGTCTAACTAATTCTCCAGAGTTTTTAATTATCGAAGTTTCATTTGACCCAGATAATATTAAAGATACATTATCTTGATCACCGTTAGAACCAGTTACAGATTTTACTTTTAAAATTGAAGTATCATCGTTAAACAATGTTACCGCTGCGTTTGGCTGTTGTCCAAAGTCTCGATCTATAGTAACTCTAGAGCCAACTTTTATATACTGCTCCGCTAATTTACCTTTAAGCTTTATAGGTAGACAACTTCCAACTTCATAGAAAAAGCCTAAATCTACAGCGGGCGCTTTCTTTTTAGTTTCAAAAACAGCTCCATCTAAAGCTTTAGTGTCGTCTATTAGATTATTAAAAGCACTTTCTCTATTTGTAGTTCCTCCTACGTAGAATAAAAAGTTAGTGTCAGCGTTTATTTTTACAAATAAATATCCATTTTCATTTTCAGGCGCTATATCAACCCAACCTTCGTTAGTACTTAACTCTGTGGGTACAGTTTCAGATATATCTAATATCCTCCACTCGTTAAATTCTGTTTCTATAACAGTGTTGTCTCCGTGTTTCTTTTTAGCTATTAAAACGTCATCTTTAGAAACTTTGTCTTTTTCAGCAGAAGCAAAAGCTAGCCAAGCGTGAGTTTCATCACCGTTATCGTAGGCTTTGTGTAGAGGTAAGTTATCATACTCTCTAGCAACCTCTTTTATATAGAACTTATAAGACTCTGCCCAGTAAGGAGCTTGATGATTTATTTGAGCTACTATTTTATTTTGAAACTTAGACTTAGCTTTGTTCACGTTAGGCTGAGAAGTAGTATCTATCAATACAGTAGATTCTCTACCAAACTGATCTTGGTAAACAACACCTACCTCATAGCTTCTATTACTCTTAACAGATTCTTTACCAGCAACGCTAGCTAACGAATTAGTTAAACTAGGGGCTTCATCAATAGAAAAGTTTCCTTCTTCAACGTTAAACTCAAAAGGAGCTTCTGAAGATATAGCAGAATCTCTAAAGTTAGGATGCATTGGCATAACGCAAGCGATACGCTCGTTTTGTTCTAAGAATACAGTGCCATTTACAGTTGCTGTATGATATTGATTTATATTTGCTAAAGTAAACTTATACTGAGGAGCTCCATCTCTACCTGAATCACCAAATTTTACGCTAGGTCCTAATAATAAAACATCAGAGTTACTAGCGTCTACAGAATCTATTATAGGGTGGTTAAAACCGTTGTTGTTATATACACCGCCAGTCTTATATATAGAGTCTGAAACTTGACCTGTAGAATCAACTTTAACTAAAGCTAATCTAAAACCTTGCTTTGCGTTACTTAATAAACCATCATCATAAGTTAAGCTTCCATCGGTAGACGTGCCTCTAAAAGGAAGTTTTATATTGACTGATATTTCTGCTGATATGGTGTAATAACCCGCTCTAGGCGCTTTATACCCTGCTTCTATATTATAAGCATTAAATGTATCAAAAGTTCCGTTGTTAACAAACGAATTGTTATTATCATCAGATAATTGGTCTCTAAATAAATTTGCTGGCCATATTCCAGCTCCTGCTCCACCAGCGTTTGGACCTCCAAATATTTTATCAAAACCTTCCTCAGTAGATTCGTTAGAGTCAACGCCGATCCCTACGTTATTAAAAGAAACTTGAGCAAGTCTATTTGGCTTTATATAGAAAGCTGCTATGTCTGTAGAAGTTTCAGACGTAGTAAAAATACCTAATTCTGAATCTACACTGTTAGACATCGAAGGCTTAACCTCTTGATTAGCAGAGTCTACTAAATCGTAGTTCTCCGTGTAGTTACCATACATTAATCTATTAGCGGTAAATTCTTGAGATTTAGCAGTAGTTGGAACGGCATCGAATATTCTATCTAGTTGATTAGAATCAATAGTTCTACCAAACATTTCTTCATCTACTACAATTAAACCTCTGTTAACATAGTAGTTAGAAGAGTCTTCAACTATTTGATTTAGCATTTCTAAGTCATGACCTAACAACCTCCAAGATTCTGAATGTCTTGGTATTCTAGCTATTGAATATACGTTGCCTTGACCATTATCTTTCATTAAAAGCTCTACTTCTTTAACGTCTTCAGGCACGTTTGAAGGTACAAACTCACTAACAGCTATAGAAGTAGCTCTGTTTCTCATACCTAGGTTAAAGCCGTCCTTAGCGCTATATTGGTAAGTTCCAGGTCTAAAAGCTGTTTTAGAATAAGGAGAGAAAGCGGAATACTCGTTGTCTAGGTATTTATATCTATATGCAAAAGAAACAAATGAGTTTTCATATATATTATTGTTTTCGACTAAATCACCAACCCAAGTCTCTGATCCATCACTAGGATCATACGCAGCATCTTGAGTAATTACTTCGCATGAAAAAGTATTAAAGAAGCCATGAGTAGCTCCACTACCACTCCAAGTGCTAGTTATTTTTACTTTAGCCGAATGTCCATTTGTTTGACCTGTAATTTGTAAGACATCATTTTTCTTCCAATGTACTCTATGGACATCTGAGATTAAAACAATACTTCCACCGTTTTCTGGTAATACAAAGTCTATACCTTCAGCGCTACCTGTTGCAGCTTGTTTTTTTACTATAGACGAAGTAGAGTTTGCGTAGTAGTAGTTGTTGTATATCTGATCGACGCCATCACTGTTTTGTATATGTATATTAGTAGGCTTTCTGTTGCTACCAAAAACTTCTATTTTAGGAGCAGATAAAGGTTTAGGTTTTATAACACATATATGTTGTTCCTTTAAATCTACTATTTCTTGATTATAAGGATTAGAATATCCATTTATAAACTTAGAGTGTATTAAAGCGCTTTGCGTACCGCTTTTAAGTCTTTCTATATTAATTTTTTTAGGCTCAGTTCTACCGTCAGTATAATACAAAGTGTCACCTAATACATTTATACCTGTTATATAACCAGCTCCACTTCTAGTCTTAGGCTTAGGGCTAATTTCAGAGTTCGACTCTTCTTCTAATATACCGCTATAGAAGTTTAAAATTCTATCAGCTCTAAAAGTAAAAGTAATACCTTGATCCGTGTAGTTATCATCTAAAAGAACTGGAGCTTGGGTTATTTCAACTAAGCCTGTTGGGTTACTTTGCTCAGGTATTCGAGTTACGTAAACTTCGCTTCCAGCCCATACATCAGTTCCATTAGGTCTTAAAGCTATCACCCGCATCCCAACTCTAACACATGGAACTGTATAGTTTAAGCTTGATCCGCCTCTATTAACTATGTTAGAGTATGGAAGTCCTATTATTTTATTTTCGCTAGGCATAGCTGTTTCAGCTGCAAACCTAACTTCATATACATCTGAAACTACACCTCGCAAAGTTCCTTTATTGTCAGAGTCTACGCTAGGAGTAAATTCTGTTATAACGTCAGATTTAACACCAGTATATCTTATTTTGCCATTGTATGTTCCATCAGCTTTTAAATCACTAGCGTTATCTATGAAATTATATACCTTAGAGTTAGTGTTGTCTACATACGTACCAACTGTTGTTGCTAACGAATCATTTAGCAAAGAAGAGCTAGAATATCCAGTTACGGCAAACGGATGATCAAAGTTAAAAGAAGAAGTTGTAGGGTAACTTACTAAAACATTACCTTTTATATTTTGAGCACTACCAACGTCAGAGTCTTCAGAAGTAGATACTTGTATATTTAAAGCATCTCTATATTCACCATTAGGGATTATTCTCTCATCAAGATCTTTGTTCATTCGACCTTTGAGAAAGCTTCTTTTTAACTCTGCCATTTACTAGTGTTTTATATGTTTAGACTGACCTCTCAATACTTGAGTTATTTCTTCAAGCTTGATGTTAGACAGTCTAAGTTTAGCTATTCGTTTAGAAGCAAAAGCTTCTTTTTTATATCTTCTAACTATGTACTCAGGCGTGTTAGCTCTAGTAGCTAGTATAGCGTGAGCAATATATTTGTACATAGCTTCTTCCGCAAATTTATGAACTTGCATCTCAGCGTCTGTACCTAAAGTATCACTTATATATTTAAGTGTTATAGTAAGTCCACTGATATTTGAACTAAAATGTATTTTACCTTTTAACTCATCAATATAAAAAGATCCATTAACGTTAGCGAACTGTGGATCTATACCATATCTTCTACCAATATTATAATCTATAAAATCATCGTCATAATCAAAATCATCTTGATTATTCTCAGAAGGAGTATGAGTTTTAAATGCCTCCCAAGTATCTGAATCTGAAGTTTGTATTTCATCACCATCTAAAGTATAGCTGCCATCAGCATCTTGAGTTATAGCTTCAGGATTACTAGTTTTAGATATAGGATATATTATATGCTCGATACCAGCATTGTCTTTCCATGATAACTTTACATAGTTAACATAGTCTTGAGGTAAGGGCATTTGAAGAGTAGCAGGTACTTCTATTTCTTGAGATTTAGTAGACTTAAAAGTGTCAAAGCTAAATTCTTGCAAAGCTCTAGCAGCATGAAAAGCTACATCTGTTCTTTTTATTTTAGATATGATTTTATCTTCACCAACGTAAGCAATAACAAAGTTAGATATAATGTCATCTAATGAAGTAAATTGATAGTTACCATATTGAGTATCGTCAGCAGTATTCTGAGTGTTATCAGCGCCTTGATAGTAATTACCTGATGTACCTTGAACTAATCCCATTTGTTATTGTTTTTCTTGTTGAGTGTCTTTAACTTCTTCAGTGGCTGCGGTTTGATAAAGGTTAGGGTCTTTCATCATTATTCCTGCTAACTGTAGTATTCTGTTAACTAGATTAGTTTCTTCAGAAGCATGAAGCTCAAAGTCTGTAGTATAGCTAGCGCTACTATTATGCAATGCGTTACCTAATACAACGTTATAACCCCATTTAGCTGTGGCTGGTTTTCTTATGTAGTTAACGCCTACATTAGAAGTTATAGCTGTAGCAGCGGTTTTACTTATAGCAGAATATACGTTTATTCCAGTCGAGTGTTGTATGTATACTGGTCTAGCAGCAGTAACTAAAGGCAGCGGAGATAATCTATATTCGTGAAACTCTTTTTTAGTTATCTTTTGAGCAGGATATACATTACTAGATCCATCAGTGTAGTATATACTACTTATTCTATATAAGTTTGTTGGTAAAGTTACACCAGAAGTAACAGTGCCTCCGTGAGTTTCAAACTCAGCTATCTTTTCTTCTAGCACTTGCAGCATGTCAGCATGGCCTGTATCGTTACCATGTATACGACTAAATTGGTTTAAGTCGTAGAAGTATTCA
>CAACVD010000758.1_pt1 | contig 15610 bp, 23 predicted proteins | sample 2381771 | NCBI WGS metagenome assembly CAACVD01 (sample SAMEA5211965, study PRJEB30684) | marine metagenome | biome: Marine; feature: Epipelagic; material: Water | collected 2015-10-15 | depth 15 m | reverse complement strand
TAATGCAGGACGTAATCTCACGAACTACTCTAGGTACTGGCGGCTTTCTGGCTACTGTCGGGTTACAGCAGATCAATGCTGTTGTCAGCCTGTTCGTGGGTATAGCTACGTTGACGTATATGGTTCTTTCTATTTACAAGATTATTAAAAAACTATGACACCTGAACTTATAGCAATGCTTGGCGGTGGAGTCTCTGGCTTCGTGATGAAGCTGATAGCTGCACAGGTTGAGAATCAAGCTCGTGCCTTAGCTGCGGTAGAACGCAAACAGAACCTAGTAGATGACTCCGCTGACAGGGCTGCTGCACGATCTGGTGGAGCATGGATTCGTAGGTTCTTGGTTGGGGTTACATTCTTTGCGATTGTAGTCGCTCCGTTTATATTTGCATTTACTAGCGTAGATATTTCTGTACAGCAGGAAACCAGCAAGCTCTTTGGATTGTTCAAGGGTGCTCGCTGGGATCAAGTTAGCGGGTATGTTATACTACCAGAAGTACGGCAGACCGCTCTGGCCATTGTCGGATTCTACTTCGGTAGCTCACAGGTCAAATGAATGAAGTCCTATCAATTATATCCGCTCTCTGGCCTATCTTCGTCGGTTTTATTGGACTGGTGATTATCTTGGCTAAGATGCACTACAACATCGAAACTCTCACAGAAAAGGTCAGAGTCCTCTTTGACTTCCACAACAAACGACAGGATAAGTAATGCCCAACGTAAACGGTAAAAAGTTCAAGTACACTCCCAAAGGTATTGCCAAAGCAAAGGCTGAGGCAAAGAAAAAGGGAATGAAAGTAAAATACGGTAAGTAAGATGCCCAAGGACGCTTGCTATAAAAAGGTCAAGGCTCGTTATCGTGTATTCCCTTCTGCGTATGCGGGCGGAGCTATTGCTAAGTGTCGCAAGGTAGGTGCTGCTAACTATGGCACTGGAGGCAAGAAGATGAAAGCGAAGAGGTAAGTGCATGGCTGTGCGGAAGACAAAAGCTGGAGCGTCTCTAAAAAGATGGTTCAAAGAAAAGTGGGTCGATGTCCGATCAGGCAAGCCCTGTGGACGACAAAAGGGCGAAAAGCGAGGAACGCCTTATTGCAGACCATCCAAGCGTGTAAGCTCAAAAACCCCTGTCACTGCCTCCGAGATGTCCGAAAGTCAGAAACGGTCTCGGATCTCACAGAAGAAGAAGATTGGTCAACCAGCAGGTGCTCCTCGGAGAGTCAAAGCAGTTCGAAAAAATAAGTAATGGCACGCAACTACCGCAGCGAATACGACAACTACCACAGCAAGTCGAAGCAAAAGATACGCAGGGCTGGACGTAACAAAGCTCGACGTATGCTGGTTCGTGAGAAAGGTAAATCCGCTTTGAATGGGAAAGATATTGACCACAAGGACAGAAACCCTAATAATAACTCTCGCTCTAATCTTAGAATAACAAACAAATCGACCAACCGATCTCGTAAATTCCGTGCGAAAAGAACACAAAAGTAAAACAGGTGGGCTGACGGCTGCTGGTCGTCGTTACTTTAAAGCCAAGGAAGGAGCCAATCTAAAGGCTCCTGTAACTGGTAAGGTAAAACGTGGCTCTAAGGCTGCGAAACGACGTAAATCTTTCTGTGCTCGTATGAGTGGTGTTAAGGGACCAATGAAAGACAGTAAGGGTCGTCCTACTCGCAAGGCTCTTGCCCTTAGAAAGTGGAAGTGCTAAATGGCTAATTACGATCTAGCTTTTACAGGTCCTCAGATTGACTCTGCTATAGGCAAAGTCCAGAACGCTGAGACCACTGTTGAAAACAGCACGAACATGATTCAGAGTGCTGCTGTTTTTACTGAGTTAAATAACTTAGCTACCGCTAATCAAGTTTTGCGTTCTTTGTTTATTTTTCAAAGCGCTTCCGCAAGTGGCATATCAGGCAGTTCGCTTTCTACTTGCCCCCTAACTCAGTCATTTTCTGATGATGCTTCGATGAGTGTTAGCGGTAGTATAATTACACTTACTGCTGGTACATACATCGTTAAGGCTGATGCTAATATAGGGATGACGAATAACAACTATACCAATACTGTTCAAGGAGCTATCGTAAATACGGGGAGTAGCGATTCAGTATTAATTGCTGGAAAGATATTACAAAGCTACAACGATTATTCCATACTTACTACGCACGATTTTTCCTGTATTGGTAAATTGACCTTAAGTGGCACTACGACAATCGCTCTTAAATTTAGAAAAGATAGTTCGGGGGGTGCGCAAGTTGGATATTCAAGTAGTATAAGTGGTTTAGGTACTCCTATACACGCTACTGTCTTTATTGAGAAAATTGCTTAACAAACGCTTAATATGCAGGAAAGTAACCCATTGCTTCAGTGCGTGTCCAAAATATATCTATGAATTTTTTTAAGATCGAATAATGGCTAACTATACACTAAGCAAAACTGGGGTTGAGGTAGACAATTTACTGGACATTGTAGATGATGCTCCAAATAACAGCGTAGTTGCAAATGAAGCAGGTCTTGTTTCGGGTGCAACAGTTCGTGCTGCTATTGATACGACTGTAGCAAATTTACCAGCAGCTAACACAACAAGTGCTACGCCTGTTATAGCAGATGATAATACCACTGGTGGTACTGTTAGTGTAACTGCCAAAACAATTACATTGGGTAATACAACAGCTAGTCCAGTTATAATAAAATCAGGTACATTTAATATAGCAGGAGCAGGTTCTGGGTCAGGTACTGACTATACTGTAACATTTGCTACTGCTTTTCCCAATGCGTGTTTTACTGTTATAGTAAATAACCAATCAGTAAATTTTAACGATGGTAAGATTACAAGTATAACAGCAAGTAGTTTTGCTTTTAGTAAAACACAAGCGCAGACAAATCCTTCAAACCACACTTTTTTTGCTATTGGTAACTAGCGGTGCGCAACGCCATCAATGATACGATAGTTGTTGACCTCGAACTTTTTGCCCTTGTGCGTAATCTCAGCAAAGCCTAGATTCCATTGGTTGACAGGCATATAATCGGGTTCAAGATCGCAGAGACAACCAACCGACCAGCAAGAGACAGCGTCGTTGTCCATGTTCTTGACGGAGTGCTGACTCGTTTTATGCTTGTGCCCAGCGATAGCACAGACACCAGTCTTGACTTGCAGGGTACGAGCGAAGTTTACTGGGTCAAAGGTATTAAAAAATTCATGACCGTGGAGTATCCAGAGTCCACCAGCTTTCATCATCTGTCGTCCTCCAACTTCTTGGATGTCCAGTTCCTCAAAGCGGAGTAGCTTCTCTAGTTTAAAGTCTGGTACACCACACAGTTCTGGAGCTTTACGCCACAGGAATTTTTCCCAACGTTCTTCGTGATTGCCAATCTTGAAGTAGATGTTGGCTTCTGGGAACCGCTCACGTAGGTGCATGAGGAACTGACGGCTTGCTTGCAATTCACCAGCTAAGTCTCTAGCATCTGGGTCGGTCTCCCAACGACTGGTGGCGTAGAAGTCTACAGTATCTCCATTCAGCACTATGTTGGTTGGATTTTCGTTATGAGACAGTGCACACTCTAATGCATCGACGTCATGATAAGGAAGATGGATGTCAGACAGTAGAAGAGTAATGCCGTCAGGGAGGCGTATAATACGACGCTTAGAAGTGAGCGACTTAGGTATCTTATACTCCCCAGCCTTTCCATTTGGTCTACGATGTTGTTCTTTTGCACAGTGTCTAGTGGCTTTACTGAGATTGCCGCGAGCATAACGCACCGCATTACGAGCAGCTTCTAGTGTTGGATGAAGATTAGGACGTTCTTTGCAGATAAGTTGGGCAATGGTTCTGTTGCCGTGTTCGGGATATTTTTCAATATACTCTCTTACTATGTCTATTTTTTTCTTCATGACCCATTAGCTAATATTTCTTCTTTGAGACTGTTCAAAGCTCCCAGAAGTTCTTTGTTTTCTTCTTTTAAGGATTCGTTCTGGTCGCTTAGTGCATCGCAAGCTAAACTCATAGTACGCAATCCTCGTTCAAGGATTTGAGTTTCGGATTGGTTAAACATAGATCGGTTGGTGGCTGGTATGCTCATTTGATTATTTCAATAAGGTCATCCAACACCATGCTGGATAATTCTTTTTTCTGTTCAAGACGTCTTAAGATTGCTCCGTCAACACTAGTTGGTACAACAAGGTCGATGTAGGTACACTTCTGGTTTTGCCCAATACGGTGGATACGATCCTGACTTTGTAAGCGTGTCTCAAGGCTGTAATTGTTAGAGTAATAAATCATGGTAGATGCACGGTGTAATGTCAAACCTTTGGCAGCAGCAGATGTGGCTACAAAAAAGTCAGCATCACCATTTTGAAATGCTTCGACAGCAACGTTGCGTGTGTTGCCTGTTTCATCACCAGTAAAACGAACGATACGTTCCTTTGGAAACTTCTTGGACAGAGCTTCTACGATTTGTGAGACGTTGTGCCTGTATGCACAGAAGATTACCAATGGTTGTGTAGTCTCTGCGATTTGCATAAGTGCAGGGATACGATTGTTTGGTATGTCTACCTCTGTACCTTCATCGGTTACAACAAATCCTGTAAGTATCTGGTGTAACTTTGTGATACGTGTCAGAGCCATTGTACTGGTTACCAGTTCACCGCTGTCAAGCAGAGCCAGACAGTCCTCTTTCATAGCTTCATATATTTTTGACTGCTCTAGAGTCAGTGATACAGCAACTTGGGTAAAGACTTTGTCTGGTAAATCGAGACAGTCTTTCTTCTTGATGTGCAGGCTAAACGGTTCTAGTAACTTGGTTAGCTCGTCCAGATGCTGGTAGCCTACAATCTTACGGAAGCTACGGTGTCCCATAGTCATTGTAGTCTCGACAGCAAAGGCATGTTTAAACGCTGTGTAAGTTTTGTATGGCAGAGCGTCTTTACTTAGGAACTTACACTGACTAAACAGGTCTAGTGGACTCTGGGTGATGGGTGTGCCGTTGAGTATCCACTTACGTGCAACCATACCAGAGAGGTCAAGCACACGCTTTGTTTGCAAAGCTTTGGGATTTTTGATGCAAGTGGATTCATCAACTACCATGTGCCGTTCGGTAAGGTAGGGTGATGATGCCAAGAACTGTGTAGCTGTCTTGAAACCGTCTGCTGTACGTAGGGCTTCAACGTTAATTAGAATGATTCTAGATTTATCTTGAGCTACGCAGAATCTGATGAACTCTTGTTTACCTTTTTTGGATTTGATTGGTCCTTTCCAAGTGTAGGTAAGAACATCATCCATGTGCTTGGGTATCTCATTAATGCTCCAGTTGTGGTGCAGCCCATTGGGTGCTACGACGATAACGTCGAAGCGTTTCATGGAGTTCTTGATAATGTCCAAGACAATCTTGGTCTTACCAGTACCCATCTCACAAAACAGAGCACCATAATGTTGATCTTTAAAGCGATTGACTGCTTCTTTCTGGTGGTTAAGTGGTTGTGTTTTGTATATCATGGAAGTTGGTAAAATCTTGTAGTGTGTGGTGCAAGCAAGTAAAGGTTTTTCTTTGCTCGTGTAGCAGCTACATAGAACACACGGTGTTCGTTATCTGGATCTTTCTGGTAGGAGTAGTAACTAGTGCTGGTCATATCTGGCAATATAACCACATTATCTGCCTCTCTACCTTTTGAAGAGTGGATGGTGTTTACTTCAAGGTGAGTAGCCTTGTCAAACCTACCTTCAAGTTCTGCTTGTAGTAAGATTTGTTTTGTGAGGTCAGGCAGTTTGAATACCTTGTCCCATTTTGCAATGCACTTGAGTCCAAAGTTATCGATGAGATCATCTTTGTTAAACATTTCATTGTCTGGCATTGTCTCGATAAGGTTCTTGGAACCTCGTGCTACGACCTTACCGCTGGGCAAGTAGTCACGGTACAGGCGTTTGAGTATGGATGCCTTAAACTTGTAACCTCTGCGTAATTTCTCCCAGAGTTTAATCATAGAAATCTGTTCTTCTTTGAACAACGAGGTTGCACCACCAGAGACAAACAATATCTTCTTCTTGACTAGGTACTGTTCGTACAGACTGAGCAATGCTTTGTTCCGTGCTAACAAAAACCAAGTTCCTTTATTGAAATCCAGATCATTCAAAGACCTAATCTTATGAACAGCACCTTCTTCGTTATCTTGGTTACACTCTACTGTGTACTCTTGTTTCTCACTTATACGATTTGCGATTTGTTCAGCGTACTCTAAGCCTTTCTTTGGCAGTCGGTAGGTTGTGTCTAGTACGATGCGGTTGCCTTTCTTCTGGATAAGAGACTTGGGATCACCACCAGAGAACTTATATATACTCTGTTTGTCGTCGCCAGCAATGTAGACTTGTTCAGCTTCTCTACTGATGAGGTCAATGATGTCCCACTGTAAGGGTGACAAGTCTTGTGCCTCATCTACAAACAGGTACTTAATGCCAAGCTTTATCTTTAGTCGTAAGAATGTTTCAAGTTGATCAGTAAAGTCGTACTTGTTTTTTTCTTCTCGGAACTTTCTATACAGCTTAGAGAAGGTAGCAAGATCATCAGGAACAAACTTTGTTTTGATCTGGTTTACTAGTACCTCCGCAGGAGTTTGTTTCATGTTCCTAAGCAAAGAATCATACTGTAGTAGTCTGTCTCCTGCTGACACAACAAATGATGCGGTGTCTGCGTAGTCAAACAGAGTCGAAGCACCAGACATTGGACGACCAACTAGCTCACCCAATAACTTGTAATCCTGTAGGTTAAGCATCTGTTTGCGAGGTATACGACGGAAACATAGAGCGTGCAATGTACTGAACGCAGAGAAGTCCTGCTCATTTAAGTTGGTGTTTTGTATCAACGCTCTGTTGATGGCTTCTTGTGCCCCTGCTTTGGTGAACGTAGTAAAGCATATCTGATTTGGTGGTACAGATTCCAGACAGTTGGCTACAAGCCCCATGAGCTTGGTGGTCTTACCAGTTCCAGCACTGGCTACAAAAATTGTTGTGTTAGTAGTGGTCATCGGATTCTAGGTTGGGCATGGGTTGGGATGAGTCCATGTGTAGGTTGTTCTCGTGGATACGCCAGCAACGTACCTGCGTAGTGCCGCTGCGTACACGGCTGGTTTCACCCTTGAGTGTACGTTTAAGCGTGGACAATAGCTTGTTATCTGGTAACTCTGAGAATCGTTGCTGATTAAGATAATCTTTGAGGTCAACCATACGGAACAGGTAGTAGCCGTCAGCCTGTTTGATTGGTCCGTTTTTGATGTGTTCCAGTTCTTCGCTGGCTGTAGAACAAAACATAGATAGATGCTCAACAAGCTGTCCTACAGGAGTCATCTCAAACGGTACTTCAATACGTACACAATTTTTAAGGAGCAGGTTCTGCTGTTTGATCCAGTCTTCTTGTTTAACGACAGGGTATTTGAACAGAAGGCGTTCCATAACTCGTTGGTTAAACTTGTTGAAGTTATCGAACTCTTCTGTAGTTAGTTGTATCTCCTCATGGTCGAGAGTCAGAAACCATAATGGTGGGTCACTCTTTAACTGTATGAGGGAACGGTTGTTAGGGAGGAACTCTTCTTGTCCGATACCATGACGACGCTGACCGCACAGCTTTGCATCGCAGAATCGGCAAAGAGGTTCCTGAGCGCATTGGTACTTGTAATCTTTTTTCTCGTAGGATTTTACGATAACATCTACCTCACGTTCTGGAAGTGGGTCACTAAACATCTTGTTAAACTTGTGAAGCTTTGTTTTCCATTCAGATGGTTCTGCTTTTTTGAGGTAAACCGCTACGTTGGATAAGGTGATGTTACGATTCTCTGATTCTTTTATTCGCTTTGAAAAAATATAATTTAGACAGGGTGGTCCTTCAGGTAACAGTTCCTTAGTTGAAGTGTTAGGAACATTTAATGCCTTAAATGCTTCTTGGGTTAGTTTTTTTTGTTCTACAAGTTCAAGGAACTCTTGTGGATTGTATCCGTCTCCGTCTTCTTTAATTGCGTACTGGAGCGTTGGGTTGCCGCTGTACGGCATGTTGATCCAGTTGCCATACTTACTGTCGTCCTTCCTGTTGCCTATCCGTGGTTGCTTGGGATAGATCTCACATACACCTTGTCCGAAGTATGCACTAAAAGACTTAAGTTTATCGATCATGTTTTTAGCTGGTACAGGCTCGGACATAAATAAGTATATGTGAGCACCACCAGACTTGGAACGGCATAGGATAAAGGGTAGCCTGTCTTTTAAAATTGTGGCTAACAAGGTTTCGATTGTGTTGTTGTCTTGGTAAACATCTACATCAAGTGCGCCCCATTGAACTTTGTTGTCCTCAAGGATTGGTGTGCAACCAATTAACCTGTTGCCTTTGAGGTGGTCTTCCCAGATTTCTGGGGTCAGTGGGCTTTTAACTAGAAAGGACTTAGAATCTTGTTTACCGTCACGGTCACGTGTTTTACCTGTTAGCGTGGTTTGTCCAAATACATTGGGATTAGATTTAAACACTTCATAAAATTTGTGGGCTAAGTCTGCTAAAGGAATCATGGGCTAAAGAAGCCCCTCACGCAACCAAATACGTGAGGGGCTATGTTATGTAACTAGAAGGCTACTTTAATTTAGAAAGGATCTGTTGACCCTTGTGAATCCACCAACTGAGGAGTTGCTTCAGTTTGGAGGATAGGTGTACTGACTGCCTCAGCGTAGCTGTCAGCAGCCATCGACAACAGATTTTCATCCGCGTCGAAGTCCAGAGCAGTATTGCCAGTGAACGAGAAGTTGTAGTAATCGTCACCGTTTTTACTTGTTTCCAGAACTGTGTCCAGTGTCCACTTTTGGGCAAACAATGGAGGAGCAATGTTTTTATCTTCATAGCGGAATCGATTGATGTCAGACACCAGCTTACGTGAAATACGTAACTGCGAAGATGTAAATGGGATAATTGCTTTGTCCCAATCTTCACCGATTTTTACAAGCACAAACCAGTAGGTTGTAAAACGTAACTCGTTTTCGCCTAGCCACTCGTCGTATTGACGTTCGCGACCACGCTCATATGCTGGGTTAATTGTTATTGTTAGCGGATGTGTAGCTACAAAGCCACCACCCTTACTGCGAGGAACCCACTCTGTGTACACGGATTGTGTGTAACACGGAATGATTTCCAATGGTCTTGCAAGGACTTCTTTTGTCTTTGCAAAGTATAGGTCTCCAGACTCCGCACCCTCAATGTATTCTTCTTTTTGTTTTTTCAGTTGAGGGGACAGATCTTGAAGGATCCTAATGAACGGCATAGCTGAGCCTGTTTCTAGGTTCTCTGTGCCTTGTCCTGCTACGGTTGATATATCAAACGCCATATCTTAGTTCTTCTTTCTAGGTTTAGTTTGTTAGTTTTGCACGCTTGCCTTCGTAGATGCCGAAAGCTTCACGTGGTAGAGATGCCGATAGTTCCTCGTTTTCGAGAGCTTCACGGCAAAAGGATTTGAGTGTTGCATGGTGTACTGCGATTTTAACATCTGCATCAATGTCGTGCTCTCTCTTAAGTTTGTTGATGATTTCTTGAGCGAGAGTATCTTGGTTGCGTTCAAAGTTAAGTTCGATCTTATTCTTGATAATACTTTCGTTACCAGTCTCACGTAACCAATCAAAGGCGACGTTTGGATTTTTGATACGTGCATCGACAAAGTCATCGACTTTGATCTTAACACCAGTATCTAGTTGTAGTAGCTTAAGACCGTGTTTTGCCATAAGCTCTGGAATCAACTCTTCGGCTACAGTTTTTCGTTTGTCCTTGAGCGTAGAGACTTGAATCTCTGTTTCAACAATCTGATCGTTGATGTCTTTGAGTTGCTGAGCCAACATGGTAATTTCTCCCAATTCAGATTTGGGTACAGAATCACCAGTAGGAACAGCGTCGTTAGTAGGTATGTCATTGTCTAGTATTGGATTATTCATAAAGTGTTTAGCACCAAGTTTTGCCAAGGTCAATGTCAGCAACGACTGGAACTTTGAGTGGTATAGATTGCTCCATGATCAATTTTAAGTCAAGTGCTTCTTTCTTATTTTTTACCATGGAGTTAATTTCATCATGAACAGGAAGACGCAGATCAAAGCCAGCGTCGTACGCATCCACCATAGCTTTCTTTGCTTGGTCTGCTGCCGATCCCTGTATGAGTCTATTAAGAGCTTTAGAGACGAAGGCTCTGAATAGCTGATTGTCTGGGTACTTTTCTTTTGCTTTCTCATAAGTTTTGACAGGTGCTCTGTCGTAACCTGTTGTCCAAAAATCAAATCTCGCCTTTCTACCTAGTATGGTTCTGATGTAGCCACGCTTGCTGGCTTTATTCATTACGTTGTCAAAAAGTATTTTGAGGAATGGTGCTTCTGCGTTAAACTTTCTCATCGTCGTCGTACACATCTCTTCTGATATGCCGAGTGTTTTAGCCATCTTTGCATTGCCCATGCCGTAACTTATGCCTAGACATAGCATTTTGCAGGTTTCATACGGCAGTCCAGTAGCCTTTTCAAAGAAAGTATACAGTTTCTCCCCTTTAGCGAAGGCATCTCGTGCCTCAACTGCTTTGGGCAATGGTTTACCAAACTGACCGAGCAAGGCATAATGGACTTGAAGCCTTGGTTCTTGTGATGAGTAGTCAGCTTTGCACCAGAGGCTGTCTGGTTCTGCAACATATAAAGAGCGTATACTCTTACCAATCGAAGATCTTTTTGGGACTTGCTGCAAATTGGGATTACAGGACGAAAGCCTTCCCGACCTCGTGCCGCCTTGATCTGAGGCGGTCTGCCTGAACTCTGCGTGTATGCGTGCCTTGTAATTGCCCTTAAGTATGATGTCTTCAATGAATACCTTTCGTAGTCGATTAATGCTACGTACTTCTTGTAGCTTTTTGATTTCTGGGTGATCGCAATGTTCTAGAAATTCTTTTGATACAGAGTAATTACCTTTATCTGTTCTAGGAACCTTTAATCCCAAGCCCTCACAATATCTCCCTAGTTGAGGTGGAGACCAGATATCTAATTCTCCAAAATGTTTTATAAGTTCTTTTTCTTGTTTCTTAAGATGAGCGTTCATTGCTTCTGCACGATCAAGATCAACAGGCACACCTTTCATTGTCATAGACAACAGTATCGGAGTAACCTTACACTCTAGTTCCCAGATGTCCCACAACTCATCTTCTTTGAGTACGGGTACTTGTTTTTGGTAAATATCGTAAGTGTATCGAGCGTCCATCTCAGCGTAGTGCCCAACGTGTCTGGCTGGTAGCCGCCACATTTCAGCCTTGGGATCAATACCGTAAGCATCGGCTGCTTCACGTAGACCAGCTTCTTCTTTGGTTGTGTTTAAATACTTTTGACACAATGAGTTGAGTGAGTAACTAAACTTCTCTTCGTCAATCAGAGCTTCTGCAACCTGTATGTCTCGGACTGGACAAGAGACCCCTACCCCAAGAGTCTCAAGCCAGCCGAGATCATACGTTGCATTTGCAAAGAGTATTTCTTTGCAGTTTGCAACAATTTTTTTCGTATATGATGTAACGACAGTCTTTGAAAGATTGTCACCACCTTCGTGTCCAAAGGGTAAATAAATGTGTGTGTGTTCGTCAGCGATTGCAATACCAACAACTTCGCCATCTCTATGTTTGTAACCTGCACCTCGTTGCTTAAGGTTTGGGTCACGTGTTTCAAGGTCAATGGCTACTACTTTACTAAAGCTTGGTAGAATAGCTGGTGGACGCCAGAGAGTTTCAGGTTCAAATAGCGGTATTTGCATGAAGTTGCTTGTGTGCTTCTTGTACTTTTGCCCAATATTTTTTTGTTGATTGTTTTTTCCAACCGTTGGGTCCACCGTTGTGGATTCGGGCAAGATCTTCAAAGGTTGCTGTACGATTAAGCTTGTCCTCCATCTTGTCTGCGTAGTGCCTTGTGTAGATCAAAAACATTTCCATAGCAGCCATTTTATCAAAGGCATCATTATGGTTAAAGTTTGTGCCCCATATCCTGTTTACATCTTTAACGTAGGCAGCATGAATTTGCATACAGCCGTATGCTTTACCGTTGTCTCCAACAGCCATCATGTTGCCATCACTCTCAACCTGAATGATTGCTAGGATCAGTTGTGCTATTGTTTCGATTTTCATTGTGCCTTATTATTTTGTTTATTTTGAGCCAAGGTTTACCTTTCAATTCTTCAGCAATCTCTTCTTCCGTTTTCTTGCGAATGAGACCACTTAGCTTAGCTTTGTAAGCTATCTCTTGGTATTCGGAGTATGGGTTTTGTTGGATGTACTGTTCACCCTTACTGTGTACGAGATTAAGCATTTCCGAGATACGTTCTGAAGTTGTTTTGTGGAGCATAAAAATTGGCTGGCTCGCCCCCAAAGGGGCTAACCAGTTATCTGGAATGGATGTTGATGCATATCTACTTGTAGATGTTCGACTATCGTCCAGTCTGCGCAGAGGGAACGAGTCGCGCAGAGTCACTCGTTTGAAGTGATCTGTGTTGCCAGTAAAACAGGCGTACAGAACGGGTCAAAGTTGATTGTAAAATAGTTTAAAGCCTTCTACGGATAGTTTATAATTTTTTGTTGAGGTAGGCTTGATGCCGTCCTCGGTAATAGATAATGTGCAATATGTGTTGACTACGAATCGTTTAGTCTTTGGGTACACTGCGATCGACATTACCTTACACACATCATTCTCTATAACCGTGGATGTTTTGATTTGGAGTGCGTATTGTTCTGCACGAAGTTTGCTAGTTTCGTACTTACTTTCAATAAATAAGACCTTATGTGGAAGGATAACAAACAGATCAAAGATTCCATTGCCAACAGTAGACTCAACACGTTCAATAACACAGTTACCACCAGTTTCTTCATGAAAGCCCTTTCTTAACCATGTGTTGAATTGTGCTTCTGTTTTCATAGTTGTGTGTAAGGTAATCGGAAATATCCGATAGCGTAATTTTGTAGCCCAACTTGTCGTACTCGTCAATAAAGTCTTCAATAATTTGTTGGATTTTTTTTCCTGACGACGAACCCATGAAGGTCTCTGATTGTAGCATTGCACTAAGAACGCGTTTGCACTCATCATCATCTGTATTTCCAAGAGTAAAGTCGCTAATCTTTTCAGGATACTTAGATTCATATTGTGTGTAGTATTCGACAACAGCTTCTTCAAAATCCCAACTATAGCTTAGTTGTTGTACTAATTCGTCTGCTAGATCTTCTTCGTGAATTGGTACGTTTGTTTTTTTTACTGGGTTCATCTTATCTTCCCAAGCATCGTCGTCCCAATAAAACCCTTTTTGATTAGATCGATATCCTGTGGTGCTTTTGCCCACCCAAGGTTTGGTAACATTTTTAAGTTGATCATCAAAATCGTAGTCTTGCCAATCTTCTGGAATCTTACTTAGTTTGCGGTTGTTGTACTGCGTTAAAAAATCAAGCATGTTATCGTCCAAGTCTATTTTAGGGTTGAACGGATTGACAACATTCTCGATGATCATGTTGAGGTTCTCAAACTCATAATGAATACCAGCAAGAGTCAAGCGAGCGTGTACTTCGGATTCTTGATCCTTACCAAGCTTACCAACTGTGAAGTGGAAGCCCTCGCGTGTTGTCTCGTCAGCTTCGTCAGTGCCTGATTGAAACGCAGAGCTTGTACAGTGGTGGTGTACAGTACCAAACATAGTATCGGGATAATTTTGACGCTGCCAAGCAAACTCTGGGTTATCGGGATCAGACTTAACAGTCATGCCGCTTGTCTTTTGCGGTGGAACCCAATAGCTCCAAGGTTCTGTTGAGTTCTCGTCGTAATACAAAAACAGCATTGTCTCGGATGAGAACTTAGCTTGACTTGCTTTCATAAACGCCAGAATCTCAAACCATATGTGGGACGGTATCTTTTTACCGTGCCACTCTGCGCTAAGTTCTTCAGCTTGCGGAACTTCGACTGGCTTGTAGCTTGTGAACAGATCGTTTTCAATCTTTTCAAATACTTCATTGTTGTGTACTACGTATTGTTTGTTTGACATAATTTTAAATCTCCAAGGGTGATTGTTTCCATTCTAGAAAACGTTGACTGGTATTCGATAGGCAGATAATCTTCTGGTTGTTTTTTGTCTAGTATAACTGGAGCCCAGTTCCAAAGCAGGAAGTTGCCAAGGGACGCACTGACTTGGTTAGCAATAGCTAGTTGTGGTGTAACTTCCAGTGCGTCACCCTGACAACGGATAGGTGACCCTTCGTCAGAGGTTAGGATCTCAGGATACCGCTGTGTAGGATTCACACCTGAGTACTGCTCCTCTAACGAAGGATCATACAGGTAGGCTTGACTGGTCGAATACTCGTTTGCGCATACCAGTACAGGCTTACCTATATGTTTACCTGTTTCTAGAAGATGTCTGCGAGCAGGATGATTGTCTGCACAACAGATAAGAATGTCAGCTTCCGTGAAATAGAACTTGTACTCAGTTTCTAGCATCTCGAGATCGAAATAGCTGCGAACGATTTGTCCTTCTGTTTTGCGGAAGTTGTAAGTACGCATCAATGCTTCGGCTTTGAACATGCCGACGTGATTGTTGCGGAAGAGTTGGCGATCAAGGTTACGCTTTTCCAAGCGGTCACCGTCGATAAGAGTCAGCGTTAGGTCAAAGCTGTTCTTGAGTGCAGGCAGCATGTACGATGTAACACCGCCAGCACCTATGATAAGGGCGTTTAGTTTTGGTTTCATAAGGTCTGGATAAGTTTGCTGTATACACGAGAAGTTGGCACAGCGTTTTCAAGTTTTTGTTCTTCGATGTCTCTGTAATGTCTAATATAACGAAGGATTGCGCCTCTCTTGCGACCGCAATCAGGGTAGTGTTTGCTTAGAATTTTACACAGAATACGAAGATCAACACTGTTTAAGCCATGCTCAACAGGATAAGTATCTGTAGCTTCTTTATGTCTTTCTATGATTGCTGCTGTAGCGTATTGTAATCTGCGCCGATCAGTGCCAAGAGTAGCTGCATAAGGTAGCGATACTCCTTGTGATTCTAGAGAATTGTAGATTTCCGACATTGTGCAAAGTCAATTAAGAGTTCATTGGTTATTGGTCTGAAGAATTGATTTGATGAAGCATCATTACAAAGCTCTGTACGAAATCTAGCCATTAGTTGTGGGTCAACTGAGTAACCTTCTTCTGTAAACAAAACAAAACTCTGTTCTTGCCTTGGAGCCATGCGCAAGTCTTCGTTGAACGGTGCTGTGTAGATAACATTCATCAAGTGTGACAAAAGTTCAGGTAACTGGTGAGTGTAATAAACTTTGTTTTGTTCGCCGCGGAAGTCTCTACCAGTGCAAATTCTACCGTCATCGTAAATGTTTGGTAGATTGAAAGTTACAACCTCATTAGTCTTTTTATGGATACCATATAAATATACAGTAGTGGTGTCTTCAACATTTACCAGACGACTGTTAAATGCTTTTTTGTCTGCAAGCGTAATATTTTTAAAGCATATAAACATGTTGTAATCACTGTTCATGTAGAACACATCTTTAGTTACTGGACTGTCAGATTCGTTTTGTCTACGCCACAGATCATATGACATTGGATAAAACACTGGAGTACCA
>CAACVD010000757.1_pt1 | contig 15610 bp, 27 predicted proteins | sample 2381771 | NCBI WGS metagenome assembly CAACVD01 (sample SAMEA5211965, study PRJEB30684) | marine metagenome | biome: Marine; feature: Epipelagic; material: Water | collected 2015-10-15 | depth 15 m | reverse complement strand
GTTTTCACGTTAGTTGGCTTTGGTCCTGTGTTGGCAGCAGACCTTTTTCTTGCAACCGCAGAACGTTTTTCCCCCTCTGACATTCTGGCAGCTTTTGCTGCAGGTACACATTTTGGGTAACCCCTTGAAGAACCTGATGCGGACTTTCTCCCACACTCCTTGTATCCACCCCCAGGCTTTTTTGCGGAGATGTCTACCCATTTTTCGTCGAACCATTTTTTTAATCCTTTTTTACTCATCTACTTTAAATTTAGTCGTGTCGGCTTCTTTAAGTTTCATACCTTTTCCACCTGTTTTTTTAAATCTATCTCTCGTTTTTTCTTTTGCAACTTGAGAAGCTTTAATATCAACTTTAACCATTTTGGGTTTACCTAACATGCGTAAACCTTTTCTCCCAAATTTAGAAATAATTAAGCGTCCAAGAGCTCCGTACATTAGAATACTCCTTTAAATTTTGTTCCTCTAATCGCAGCACCTTGTCCTCTAACCATACCGCCCTCATTCATTTGTTGTGGACCAGATTTCAGTTGAGCTTCAGCCCTTTGTCTTCTTTCTTCTTCTGCTTTTGCATCTGCTTTGTCTTGAAATTTATCTGCAGCAAGTCTTGGAATTAAACCCATACCACTTGCAAAATCTCTCGCACCTTGTGATCTTTCAAGTAAATTTTTAGTAGCCATTAAACCTAATACAGCTTTAACTGGTTTTTTTGTTTTCATGTTTTTTTCAATAGCCATTCCTCTTTTTTTCTCATAACCCGATAGTTTACCGTCTTTGTTTAAATCTGCTTTCTTTGGATTTTTTAACATACCACCTTCAACTTTCCCAGATGGTTTAGGTCCTTTAAAATCTTTTCTTTTAACACCTGATGGATCTTTAATTTTTCCAGCACATATTTTTGAAGCATAAGCGTTCGCGTATGCTGACGGGTAAACTTTGAATTTTCTTTTAGCAGCAGCTTTGCCACGTGCACATAATTTAGTCATTTAATCCTCCTTATTAGCGGCCGCCTTAAGAGTGATATTTCTCTCCTTTTTGCGGTTGTACAACTTCTTTGAATTTATCACTTTTGGAGCAAATAGTCTATCGCTTAGACTTCTTGCGTAATTGTTTCTTTTTCTTGTTTTTTCTTGCGCCACGGAGTTGACCCTCCACTTGTTTTCGCATTGCAGTTCTAGCTATTGCCATTTTTTACCTCAAACTAATATACCATGTAGCATTAGTATATCTTACACCTTCTTTTATTTCCAGAACTTCATGATTTAATTTAGATCCGTCAAATAAAATTAATTTACCCTTTTTGGGTTTTATTATTTGATTTTCTACCTTTGTTTCTCCTCCAACAAAATCATCATTTAAATATATAATTGATGTGTATGTATGAAAATCAAAATCTTTGTGCGAAGGTTGTCTTTCACCTTTTGGCCATTTAACTATTTCAGTATAATTTACTATTGAGTTTTTTGAATGGTACTGAATTAAATTAGTAAGTTTAGTATATAAAAACTTGAACGCTACCTCATTGTAATCAGATATCATTCGCTCGCATTTTATTATTTCTGTGGAACGATGTGTTTTTTTTTGTACATCAGTCAATTTGTTAAAATTATCGATGTGAAAATTTTTAAAAAGATCAGCCTCTTGTTCTGTCAAAAAATCTTCTATTATTACCATGGTGAATAAATTGTCTTACCAGTTTTTTCACTTCTTGTCGCCTGTAAACTTTGCTTACGATTGCCCTTGCCGACGTACGAAACATGGACCCACCCAGACTGAGGTCCTTCAGATTCCCTGTAGAACTCGAGGATCAGCTGGTCGAAGTCGAGATTATTTTTTATATATTCAGCTAATTTTTTATTATCAACACCAGACACTTGTAAATCTGCAGCCTCTCCTTTTGCATGTTGGCTGTCAATTGAACTACCAATTAAAACACATAGCTCTGGAGTACGAAATCCTGAAGATATAATAACAGGAGAATCATAGTGATTACGAATAGGTTGTAGAATAGACTCACAAAGTCTTTTTAGATTTTCAATTTGGCCAGCGGTAGGATTGTTATTGATACCCTGACGAGCGGCAACCTGTGAGGCTGTAAGTTCTGCTAAACTGAAATTAGTTGTAAGTTTCATTTTATAACACCTTTAAAACAATATTAAGATTAAATCTTACAGGATGCTCTTTAGGTCCAATACCTTGATGATCTAAATTACTTTTAAATATTTTTGCTTGGCTTTCTTGATCTTTATAAAAAACATCTTTTATTTTTGTCCCTCCAGAAGTTGTATTCAAATTATAAAGTATACTTAAAAAATTATCCTTATCCTTATCTACATCCGTATGTACAAAGGATTCTTGATTAGGGTAATACATATTCCACATAAATCTTTCTATAACTGCATTCATATTTAAATTCTCCATACATTTATGAACAATAATTTTAGCACAAGTATTTAAAAAAATATCATTTGTATCATGAGAACAATAACTAAATCCTAGTTCTTTTTGTTGTTGCATTAAAGAACTATAACTTGATACATGCTCAGTAGCAATTCTCCAAACACTATTATTACATAAATGTTCAATAATTTCTTTGTTGCAACTTTTAGGTAAAATATTATTTATTAATTTAATTTCGTCTCCACTCACACTCATCGTATTCGCAGTTATAGTCATATTCTTGAAAAGATCCAGCGTTAATCATTAGATTAGTTTGCTAGTGGGTTTTTGCTGTTTGCTTTTAATTCTTTGATTTCTAGTTCTAATACTTGAATTGTTTTATCCATGACTTCAATTTTTACGTTTTGTTGTGCTATTTCTTTAACCAGTGGATTTAAATCTAAACCAGCTAATGAATTTATTTTTTCATTCATTTCACCATACACAGTAAAACCACCACCGATAGCTCCAATAAGACCTACCCAAACAACTATTTTTTCTAAATTTTGTTTAATCTTGTCCATCTTGAGTTACCCCTTCTCTTAAAATATCTTTTTTAACTCTAGGTCTGCTTTGTCTTTGTTTATAAGAATACACAGATAGCGCTTTCTTTTGAGATTGAGATACTTTTTCTTTGATCATCTTAATAAAATCTTTACTATCCATTTTTCAAAACCTCTATTTCATTCAAAAGTTTTAACTTTTGTAATTTTATTTCATATAAATTTTTTTGTTTTATAAAGATCGGATCTTTATTTTTATAAGTATTCAAATTAGCAGAATAAATAATTCTATTATCTGCTATCTTAATTTGATCTTCATAAATTTTAAAATCTTTATAAAATCTAACTTTATTATAGCTATCTAATAAACTGTTATCAACCATGCGTGTGTGTAATACTTTATTTTTCATTTGTATATTTTGTCCTATTTCCTTGACATTTTGATCTATTTCTTTCATATCAGCATCTAATGAAGAAACATTGGTTTGATTTGCGCTTGCAGTTTCTTGAGAAGCTTCGCTTTGGCTCTCAGACTTTTTCGTTGATTGGGAAGATTCTGTTTCTGTTTGTTTTTCTTTTTGTTCTGTTTGTGATTGCTGTTCTTTTGGTGACTCAGATTGTGATGTTGGGGCTGCATTTGTTTGCTGCACCTCCTGCTTATCCTCTTTGGTTTGATCAATACTTTGAACCTGAGTCTCTTGCATGGATTCTACAGGTTTTGAGTCTTCGATCTTAACTTCTTTCAAATCTTTTTTGATCTCTTCTTCAACTTGAGTTATTTGTTCAATAATTTCTGGTTCAATATCGGGTTGTGAAGTGTAAGTCACATTTAAGAATGGATTACGTAAATCTGCACCGTAATGACCATACGTTCCTGGTACTTCAAAACTAAATCTTAAACTAACATTGTAATCTTGTTGTGAATTTTCACCAACAATTAATCTATCATCATAAGTTTGATAATAGCCAGATGTAAGTGGAATAACTCTTGTTTGAGTGAGAACGTTTCCGTTGTCGTCAACTGTTTTTATTGTCTGAGTAACGGATTGATTATAGTTGTTCCAGAACCATATGTCGGATCCTCCATCAACCTGAAAGCCTCCATTAAGAGAGCCTTTATTAATGCCAATTGAGTTAAGAGAAACTGCATCTGACTCCACATACTCACCGTTAACACCAGCAACAATATTATCGCCATGACGATGATCAATATTAGTACCACTCCAGCCTGTTGTAAAATCTTGTGATACCAGGTTATTGGTTGTTTCGGCATAGCTATTTAGTTTTATCAATAACAGGCTCAATAACAATAGAATTCTCATCTGCTTCCTCAATTACTTTTAGGTCTTTTACATATTGATCGTAATCAGGTCTTAATTTGTCATATTTAGACCAAGAATCAGAAGCTTCTTTTCCAATCTTGCCATTGTAAGGACAAGGTGTACCTGCATGTATCATAGCTTCAAAAACTCTAGGATCCTGACAAAGCAGTGCAACGGCTGCAACTTTCATGCCCTGATTTGATAATTCCCTAGCTAATTTAATTCTTTCACAATTTTCATCTCTAAAAGTTTTACCACCAGAGATACCTAAACCAAACGTTTGAATACCTGCAGAAGCTCCTACAGAGCAAACATCGATACCAGAAGATCCAACACTGGGTGCATAAGCTGTTTCAGGTGCAGATCTAATATTAGAAGTGCTATTATTAGTAGTAGTGCTACTGCTAGTAGAACCACTTTCATAGGTTGTACTGCTAGAATAACCGCCTTGAATTGACGTATTACCGCCAGAAACGTTGTTTTGTTCAACCTCTGCATTAACGCTTGCCCCTAATAATAAAAATAGTAATATAGTTATAAGCCTCATCTGTAATTTTCCTTTTGTTGCTAAACTATTATAGATGAGGTGTTACTTATTTTCTACATCGTAGAAAAAATTATCTGAGTCTTCTGTTATCCAATCTTTGTTTTCGGTGTTCCAGTATGTAGTTTGGACTTTATAGTCAGGCCAGCTGTCATCAGTAGTATAACTAGACACGTCCCACAAAATACGATTATTAGGCTGAGCTGCAAAATTACCATTATCGAGCTGTAGTATATGCGCACACTTATGTTCTTGAGGTATTTCAGAATGTTCAGTATCCAAAATATTAGTTTCTGGATGCGCCCAATCAATTGTAAATAAATATTCGCCATGGTTAAACTTTTTATCTTTACCTATATATCGACCACGATTTCCTAAAAGAAAATCAAACTGAGTAATACTAGGATAATAACTAAAACAATTCCACAATTCCAACGCGTCGATTGGCATATCTGGCACTTCGGCTCTAGAAAAACGTTTTTGGAAAAACGCTGATATAGGCAAACGCCAATAGCACGCACCATTCGGGAGAAGGATGTTAAATAAGATGGCACGTCCTGTAATACTTGTAATAGAAAAGATGACACAATCAAGCTCACCTTTTTTATTTGGGTCCAAATCATAAAGATATTCTTTTCTAACTTTAGCATAAAGTGTGGGTATATTTGCATTTAAATAAGACACTTAGCATTTCCATCTTCGTCTTGCAGCACAAATTCTTTTCTTTGGTGTTTTAGAACAATCGATATTATGCATTTTCATTTGACCTTTTGATCTTGAACAATATGATTTTCTTCGTTTTGCATCTTTACTTCCTGGTTTGACTTTACCTGTAACTGCTGTTTTTAGTTTGGATCCAGGGTTTTTTCTTCTGTAAGCTTCGACACCTTTTTGTGTCATACCCGCGCCAGCTTCTGTAGATCTAAAGTTTCTTTTGTTTCTTGCTGGCATTCCGCCATCTTTAAACCCAAGAAGCTGAGCAGTATAATTATCCATTTTGTCCAGTTAATCCTGGTGCATTGTAAACATCAGTAAATAATGTAAACGCAGTTAGATTTTGTTTTGTCTTAATAAAAACACCTTGTGGAAATAAAATTCCATCTTCAGGTAAATTTAAATTAATGACATCTCCAGAAGGAACGTCTACTGCTAATAAAGTTGTTCCAGTATTTGATGTCGTCGTTAGTTCTAAAAAACCATCTCCTCCACCACTTGAAGCAACTGAAATAGCACGAACTCTGATAGGACCAGCAATAACAGCAGTTGCCCCTGCGGCTGCAGCTGTTCTTGTAGCCTGTATGTCTGATTTCATACTCATTTTAAACTCCTTAGTTTGTGGCTCCCGAAGGAGCCACTAATTAATTATTACGCTGCAAATGCAAACGCACCAGTAACAGCTGCTGCTGCACCTGTGAATTCAGTTGCAATGTGCCATGTACCATCTTCAAAACACATGAAAGCAATTTTGCCACCAGTTGTTAAAAGATTAGTAGCTGCGTTAGCTGGAGTGAAAACTAATTGTGTTTCACCTGCTGCTGAAGTATCAAAAGTTACTTCATTTGCTGCTCTAGATTCAATTAAAGAACCAGTTGCCCAAACGTCAGTTCCAGCTGCATTAAAAGTTAAAGTATTAGTTCCCCCTGCTGTGTCTAAAGCTTGAACATAAACTGCAATCGCACCTCTAGTTGCTGCTGGTAGTGCTACAGCACATGCTGCTGCACCTGTGTAGTTTACAGCTGCAATAATTCCATCAGCGATAGAAATATTTGCTCCTGTTGCTGTGTCTGCAAAAAGTAAACCTGTAAGATCAGGCATACCTGAACTCATTCTAGTTGTGACTGTGCCTGATGCGTTTTTGGTAGCCACTTGAAAGCCACCCTCAGACCTTACTGGTCCGTTAAAAGTAGTTGATGCCATAATTTTCTCCTTTGTATAGCGTTCGTTATGTAGTCTCTATACCGTCTGCCTAGCCAGTCTACATAATAATTTTTTCTAGGTTATTTAATTATACATAAAAAAAGGGGCGATGTAAAATACACCGCCCCTCAATTCTTACGCTAATGATTAGCTAGTTGGTAAGTTTCCGTTACCAAATACACATCTTGGATCAGAGAATCCAAAAGAGTATCTTTCTCTAGCTTTGAATCTAACGTTACCAGTGTCAAAATCACCTTCGATAGCAGTTCTAATTGGTGCTCTTTCGAAGTGTTTGAAACCGTTAGGTACATCAGTAAGGATGAAGAATGAATCAGTATCTGTTAAGAAGTGATTGACTCTGTAACCCTCTGGTAACATACCCATGTTAGCCATTGCGTTAATGTCGTTATCAGCTGTGCCGACTCTTAAAGGCGACTTTAAGATTCTCTCAGCAGTAAATTGTAATTCTTTTGGAATTATCATTTTTCTACCTTGAGCAGCAATTCTTAAGCCTCTTTCATCAACGAAACCAGCAATGTCAATTAAGATCTGCTCTAATGAAGTTTCGTTTAAGTCTGCTGCAGTTGCTAAAACGTTTGAGAAAGTTCCACCAGTTGCTAGTGGGTGATTGTTCGCAATTAATGGAACACCGTCACCACCTAGAACAGTTGTAACTTGCGCTTGGTTTAGCACTTGTGCTGATTTAACTTGTTTCGTATGAGACATTGATCTCGCTAACGCTCTTGTATATCTGCCAGCCAATCTGTCGTACAAGTTGTCTTCAATCGCTTCTTCTGTGATCGCGAAAGCAAGAGCAACTGTCTCGTGAGTGTATCTCGCAGTAAAAGTTTCGTTTGCTTGATCGAATGTTACAGCTGCACCTTCTTGTTTAGTTGGTGCATTTGCGAAACCTGATAACATTACTTCTTCTTCAAACGCTCTGTCTGAAGCTTCAGTAGTATAGATTTCTGCATGCTCATTCTCATAACGTGCATATTCCAGGCCAAATAGTGCATTTAAACCTGGCTCTAGCTCTTTAGCTAGTTGTTGTCTTGATATAGCCATAATTTATTTCTCCTATATGCCTGTTGTTTCTCTGTAAAAATGATTATTAATTTTTACAAGTATGTTTGCATCTGCGCTCGATACATCAGAGTTTGCCGCATCTTGCGATATGTCAAGTGCTCTGATCATGTATGAGGCATTTGTGCCCGATTCAGCAACATTAAGTTCTACTTTAGAAATACCTGTATCAGTATTACCAGTAACATTAGTTACAGAGTAATTCTGAAAGATATCTGCTCTAGCGAATGTTGCGTTAGCGTTCATCAAAAATACTGTATCAGGGTCATCAATTACAAATGCAGTAATGTCTGCAGCTGAAATGTTACCTGGATAGTAATTTGCGAACACAGGCTTTTTAGTTGTTGGATCTGTGTAAGTTACACCGTTGAATACTCCCACAACAGCTGTACTAGTTCCAGCGGCATGTCTTTCAATGTTTCCACCAGTTACTGGTTTTACCAGGTCCCCTTGAAAAATTGCAGTCGCATAACCGTCAGCAATAGTATATCTGTTTTGAGCGTTATTCCATGATGCACCATTCAAAGATCTGTACGGTCTTAGACCGAACGCTTCTACTTGGTTAGCCATGTTTGTTTCCTCTCAAAGTTAACAGTTTAAGTTTACGGGGTGTAATACCTATTTATTACCACCACCAAAGCTTACCTTTGATTGCCTACTAATATTGATAGGCATCGCAGGATTCTGTTCCTTCATGAGGTCATTGTCCACCGCGGTTAATTGATCTTGTGTCAATTTTTTATAATATTCTGCACGGCTTCTAGCGATCTCAATCGGTATCCTAGCCAGCACTAGGCCACCAACTCCGATGTAACCCTTATACTTCGATTGCTCACTATAAACGGGGTAATGTTTATCACCTGGTTTAAGTTCGTCACCTCTAACTAATTCGTAACCTTCTCTTTGTCGTTTCGAAATGTTAGCTGTGTCTTCAAATCCAGCAATCTCTGCTCTCAACCATCTATGGACGAATCCTTCTGGTGGAGTAGGGGCATCTAAAGAAGATGGGGGAGCCCAAGGTTTAGGTCTTTCAGTGACCTTTCTTTCCTGTGAGCTGCGCGAAATTCTTTTATCGTCGGACATAATTATACTCCTTCCTTAACATACTTCGCGTATTCAGTAAGCGGCACATTTAATCTCTTGGCCATTTCGACTTGCCGTTTAGTCAGTCTGACCGTTCTGCGTCCTGAGTTTGTTCTACCAGCAGGTGCTACCGTTTGGACGGGTTTCGATCGCTCCTGTTTTTTGCCAAGCTTTTGAGGAAAATATTCTCTCATTTGCCTGTCAATCTCATTATAGTACGCATCACTCTCGGGATCAACCCCTTGCTGTGTTAACGTATTATGTAAACCATATGCAGCTTGTGTCATTACTTCATCTGTACCAAACCACTCGTTTTTAGCTGCCCAAGCCGATGCTTTTGCACTTGGCTGAGGTAACTGCTGACCATAATCAGCTTGCTCTTCTTGTGGTTGTTCAGCTTTAGTTTCTTGTTCAAACTTTCTTTGTTCAGCTTGCATTTTAGCTCTTTCTTTCTGAACAGCGAGTTCAGTCAGTTGAGATTGCGATTCCATAATCTTATCAAAGTTTTGCTCTTCGTGTGCTTTTTTAAGATTTTCTTTTACCGCTAACTCTTGAGCTTCAATACGTGCTGAAATTTCTTTAAGCTGCGTATCCTCTAAAGTTGAATATCTTTTTTCAAACTCAGATAATTTTTTCTGAACACCTTTTGCATGTTCAACTGCACCACGTGCTAATCTTTCAGCTTCTCTTTTTTCAAAAGTAAGTTTGTTAATTCTTGATCTTACTTTTTCAGAGTAACCTTGAAGATCATCACCTTCGTCTTGATTATTATCTTGAGTTTCTTGTACTTGCTCTACATCCACATCTTCTTTTTGTACGGGTTCACCGTGTGGTTCTAAAGCAACTTGTTCTTGCTTTTCTTCTTCTTTTGCATCAACATCAACAACGGCAGTACCGTCTTCGTTGACTTTTTCTAGCTCCTGTTTCGACATGTCGTCCTCCTAATTATAATGCATGCTTAACATCCCTTGGGTCAAGTATGGTTGCGATGATTTCATCATCGTTTAGTATGCGAAGTTCCCCATCTTCGATTTTAAATCTAGAGCCTGCGTAACGACCAAACATTACCCAGTCTCCTTCTTTACACCACGGGCCTGTCGGAAACTTTTCTTTATCCGCATAAGCAAGTGGTCCCACCTTAACCACATATGCTGTAGTGGTTGCTACGGCAATCTGGTCATGGCTTTCGTCAGGTAGAATAATTCCACCCTTCGTTTTTTTTGGACCCGTCCATGGCATCACTAAAACTCTCCAACCTGTCGGTTGAGGAAGTCTTTCTTTTAAGCTGCCAGTAATTTTTGACGGATCTAAAAACTTGTCTTCAATTTCTTCTTTTGTAGAATATATATCTAATAGCGCCTCTTTGTGCTTAGGCACTTCTTCGTTATTTGTCGTCGTCATCAAACATCTCCTGTTTTTTTAGCAGGTCCCGAAGGTCCTGTTGCAGATCATTTAGTGATCTGTATCGACCTACAAGATATTGGTATTTCTCGTAGCTGTCAACACCAGATGTGATGTTTTCTTTTAAATCTTCCATTTTTGGTTGGATGATTTTTTTCATGATATATTGAATGACTTCAACCATAAGACTCTAATATCAGCTGGAATTATAATTGCAATTACTTCTTACGCATAATTTCAGTGCCTTTTATACCGTAAATAGCACCGACGACTGAAACAAATAAAATTTGAAACCACATAGGCATGTTAGAAAAGTATTCGAAGAAAAGATCAATCTTAGTTTTAATTTCTGGATCGTCTGAAAAAACTGACCAAATAAGCAACATCACTGGAGCCGAAACAAGCAAAAGTACAAATTCGTCTTTCCACGATTGTTGCTGATCACTACGCACGACTTGTTGAAGATCAACTTCGCCACGCGCCATTTTCTCTGCGTGCAAACGCTGAGCGTCTGCCATCAACATTTTAGTTTGTTGTCTTTGTTTGAATATGTGTGAACCTGCTTTAAATGCTAATTGTAATCCTTGTAACCACATTACTTACACCCTATAAATTTTCCGCCTTTAAGTTGAATATCTTTGACACCCTGAATATTTGATTTTGCACCTTTTCTCCTAAAAGGACAGCTCATGCCTCCTCCTTTTTTACCACCAATGTATTCAATGGTTTCTTCTTCTAAAATAGATTCTACAGGTGCATCTGGTAGTTCATCTTCTGCGTACATCTTTTCTTTAGAAATAGGATTACCTTGCGCATCTTTGTAGATAACACCACTTCTTTCAAAATCTGTATATGAAACTTTATCTTCTTTAGGCATAGCCTAAATATACTTGGTTTTTAACGGTGCGTCTATACCTTGAGGTGTAGGGCCACGCTTTGGTGGTGGCCCAAACTTCTTCCCGCCACTAAGTCCTTTACGACTTAGATTTTTATTCTTCTTTTTAGAAGACATTATTTTTTTGCTTTTTTCTTTTTCGCGACCATGCTCATGTTCATCATTTTACCTGCTCTAGCTTTGGTCATGCCGCCTTTTTTATAAGCTGCACCCATGCCTTTGATTGCAATGCCGCCACCTTTTTTCTTGTCCATATCGTCAGACTTCTTTTTACCTTTTTTCTTCTTGTCTAAATATGCTTTTAGACCTGCATTCATTTTACCCATTTTATCTCCTTACTTTTTTTCTAGTTTCATTAGGGAGACCGCGAGTCTAGCTTTATCTGCTTCCTCTTTGTTCTCCATTTTCATTTTTTCAAGTTCCATTTTTTCATCAAACCTGAAATCTTCGTTTTGTTCCTTCAACACGGTCTCTTGAACCTTACGTTGAGTGTCCATAGCTTTCAAATCCAGTTCTCTCTCTTTCAATCTTGTGAGAGGATCTTTTCTTTGTGCTAAGTAATTCTCTTCTGTCATCGCTGCTTCTTGTGTTAGCTGTGCAGATATCTTTGCAACAATCGTTTCAAACTGTAATGCAAACTCTTGAGGATTTTGCTGGGCTAGCGCAGACATTTGCGGGTCTTGATCGACTTGAATCTGTGCCATCATTCTAGCTTTTAAACCAATGTGTTGTGCAATGTGTCTTTGAAGTAATGCATAGATCGTTGGATTGATCTGTATCATTCTTGTTCTCATAAAGGCCATATGTGCTGCAATGTGAGCATCATGATCTTGTCCAACAAACGCTTGTAAGGGCTTCATATCCATGGCTCTAATGTTTTCTTGAGCAGGATCTAAAGGTTGAATAGGTTTATCTTCAGGTCTAAGTAATAAATCGATATTTTTTGCTCCAAGAGCTTCATAAACTTGTCTATATGCTTCATACATGTTGTGCATGGCTGGATTTGACATCGCAATCTTTAATTGTTCGTTTGCTAAGGTTACTCTTTGCGACATGGAGAAGATATTTGGGTCTGCAACAGGTAAAACATCCACTCTGTCGTCAAAATCCATCTGTTTGATCACTCTTTGACCGCCATATACGTCATAAGGGTATTCTGGAGGTAGATATTCGCTAAAAACTCTATGTAAAATCTTAAATTCACGTCTCATTGCGTTGTAACAACGCTTTTGAACTGCTGACATTACCCTAGTTCCACGTTCTAACAGTGCAATTGTGGTTCCAACGGGTGCATTTTGGTTTCCATCACCCACGGATAGGTTAGAAATAGCTGCAAAACGGTTTCCAGCTTCTACGCAGAAGCCTAAAAGTTGAAATAATGTAGCCGAAGGCTCTTTAAAAGGTAAAATTTGAAACTGATCTCTGATGTTTCCACCTGGTGCATCGACATCTCTGAACTCTCCAGGTACAAAAGGTTGATCGTCGTCTCTAATTCGCATACCACGAGACTTAAATCCTGCTGGTAGGTTGGATAAAGTACCCGCATCAAGCAATTGACGTAGTGCATTGGTTGCAGCTTTAGTCAAACCACCGATCATATGAACTAATCCAAAGCCGTAAAATCCTAAACCTGGTAAAAATTTGTATTGAACGAAGTATTCTATTCTTCTTGCAAGCTCATCGTCCTCTTTGTAGTTTCTGTAAATCGATAATACCTGTCCAGAAGCTTCATCAACGGTTACAATGTATGGAACCTTAATTCTTTTTTCAGTTTTGTTATCTTCCATTTCATATTCTTCAAGATCTAAGTCCACATGCATCTCAAGAATTTTATAATATTTATCTTTTGAAACTATTTTTTCTGTTCCAGAAATTTCATCAATCTTTTTTTCTAAGTCCGATTGTGTATCTGCACTCGGTTGTAATTCAATGTCTCTATAGAAACCTGCAATCTGTCTTTTCGTGACTTCGTTTTCTGTAAGCGTAAGGACGTGTGTAATTCTTTCAGCAGATAATAAATCGGTTGCCATGTATGGAACCACTAAATCTTCAGCAGGTACAAATTTTGCAACCGCTCTTTCATTCGTTGCATCGTAATAAACTTTTTTAAATGCAGACCCTGCGAGAGGAAGTTGATATAAAAGCTGATCGAGGTCAGTGGAGTATTCTTCCATTCGCTCCATCAACTCGTAGTTCATAAAATCTTTGACCCTTTGTGCCTGGTCTTCTTTTGCACGGTCAGCCGCTCCTACGATTTGTGTTCTTACGGGTCCTCCTGAAGGTAATAATTCTTTATAGGCTTGTGCTTGAAACTGCGTGACCGCTTCTGACAACAAAGGGTGTGTCACCGTTGAAGCTCCTTGAAACGGTCTCGTAGTCGATCTGTAGCTGTCAGTAATAAAATCTAGACCCCTTGTGTAACCATCTTCCCATGATTTTCTAGAATTTTTATCTGACTTGTAAAATGAAACTAATTCTAATCCTAATTTTTGTAAACTTCTCTCGTCTAAATCTTCAGCAAGGTTTGCATAAAAATTTTCTTCTCTTGGCTGTAAATCTTCTTCAGTAACTTGTTGGGCATTACCCTCTTGATCTATTTGAACAACTGGCTCAGCATCTGCTTCACCTTCGATCTCAACGTTAGCATCTTGAGACTCAATCTCGATTTCATCATCTTGAGGCGTTCTCTTATTTTCATTATTTTTTTCGATTGCCATTTTTCTTTACAGATCCCCCATACTTCATTCCGCCTCTTGATACAACAGGAAAAAGCTTCTCTTGAGGAATAGATACTCCACCGAGAAACTTTTGATATTCCTGTTGCGGATCTTTACCTGCTGCTTTTGCAGCCATAACGATCGCTTTATTTAAAGCAGACATTACGTAAGTAATATTGTTTTTTTAGGCTTCATGACTTTACCTTGACCTTTAGTCGTTACCATGCCGCCACCTTGAAAATATGTTTTTTCATCCATGCCAAAAAATTTTCTATTTCTATTAATTTGTTTCTGGCGTGATGAAAGTCCTGATTCAGCGAAAGGCTTCATTATTGGAGCATCTTCCATTTTTCTCTCCATACCTTTTTTAGTCAAGTTTGCAACTTTACCCTTAAATTCAGTATCAGTATCCATAGATGTCCCAATACCTCTAGATCTTTCCATTTGACCCATTTTTGTAGCAAGATATGCAGCACCTAATGCAGCTGCAGCCTTACCAAGTTTTTTCTTTTTACTCATGAGTTTTACTCCTGTTTTAACGTTAAAGTTTTATAATAGCGTACAAATGGTCAATTATCAATCGTAGAACTTTTTATCATTCCTAATCACAGGCTCTTCTTTGTAATCATCTGGGGCTATAATAAAACCGCCTTGTCTGTATCTAAACAACGCTTGAGTTGTACTATCGACTAAATCGTCATGTTCTCCGTATGGAAACGCTGCACATTGTTCAATTACTTCCTCTGCAAATCGTTCACCTTTTGGATAATAAATCATACCTGATGCAAACAATGGAGATACAGCATTGACTCTCGTAACCTTGTCTCGTCCTTTTGCTGGAACGAAATCTAATGCTGGAATACCCATTCGTCTAAATTCTTGTAGTAAAGGTTGTCCTGAAGCTTTAGCTTCTATGATAACCGTTTCAGGTTCCCAATATCGATATTGTTCTAGAGCCTTCTCTTTCAAGTCAGGAAATTCATATCGCTCTTGTATGGCGTCTAATAAAATTACAGCTTGACCCATACCATCTACTGGTTCAAAAATTCCCCAAGTGGTGATTGCAGAATAGTCGGCAGTTTCTTTTGTAGAAAAAGCGGTATCATAACTTTGTATGACGTGTAGCAAATTTGGGACTCCTTTTTTTGGATCCCAAGGTTTCCACCATTCCCTTTTGATAATCGCTCCCTCTTCAGAAGAGGGTTCCTGCATGTATTGTGCGTTCCAGTTTCTTGATGCAATCGATGCTTTGGTTTTTTCTAAATCTTCTAGGTTCCAATATTCAGGCCACACAGGTTTTCCTGAAGGCATGATCGCTGGAAATTTTATAACATGCCATTGGTCTGACTTAGGTTCAGATTGATTTGCTATGAGTTTACCTGTTAGGTCGGCCTGTCCCCATCTCGTCATCACCAGAACGATTGAGCCTCCTGGTTGAAGCCTTTGTCTGGGTCCTGATGTGTACCACTCGTAAGCTTTATCAAAAGCATTTTCTGACATGGTATCTTGCTCGGTATGGGGATCATCAATAATCAATAAATCAGCACCACGTCCTGTAATCGATGCACCGACACCTGCTGCATAGTATTCACCGCCTTGATCGGTTTCCCATCTTCCTTTTGCTTTTGAATCTTCTCTAAGTTTTACATCACCGAAAATTTGTTTGTATTCAGGAGTCTCCATTAAGTTTCTAACTTTAGATCCAAAAC
>CAACVD010000756.1_pt1 | contig 15611 bp, 26 predicted proteins | sample 2381771 | NCBI WGS metagenome assembly CAACVD01 (sample SAMEA5211965, study PRJEB30684) | marine metagenome | biome: Marine; feature: Epipelagic; material: Water | collected 2015-10-15 | depth 15 m | reverse complement strand
AGTCAGTATGACGCAACAGCGGCCAACAACACTGACATAGACAGCATTAACATTGCTGAGGGTATGGCCCCGTCAAACGTAAACAATGCCATTCGTGAGCTGATGGCGCACCTCAAGGATATGGACGCTGGCACACAGCCTTTGACGAGTCCACAGCTAACCTCTGCCGATATAAACGGTGGCACTATTGACGGCGTAACGATTGGCGGCGCTTCTGCCGGGGCGGGTACGTTTACCAACCTCACAGCCACAGGCACGACAACTTTAGCTGGCGCTAGTACATCCGCAGATATTACGTTTGGAGACAACGATAAGGCTGTGTTCGGCGCTGGGTCTGACCTACAGATTTATCATAGCGGGACAGCGAGTTTTATTACCGAAAACGGGCCTGGTGATTTCAATATACAATCGAACGGTAGTAATCTTAACCTATTAATCAATGGCGGAGAAAATGCTTTTACCGCTGCAAACAATGGTGCGGTCACACTTTTTTACAACGACGCAGCCAAACTCGCGACAGAAAGCGGCGGGGTCAATATCCAGGGGACTTTGACCAGCGATGGGCTGACTGTGGATGGTGTCTCTACTCTAACCTCTAATAGTTCTGCTGATGGCATATTGCTAAATGGTCGTTCAGATAATATTTCTCAATTCACTTTTAGGTCAAACGATGGGGCAACCAATTACAGTCAGCTTCAAAGTCGTTCAACTGAAATGTTTGTTAAAACATTAGCAAATATTCCTATGAGTTTTCATACTAATAATAATGAAGCCATGCGTATCGACAACGGTGAGTTGCTTATAGGAAAAACAACAAATTCAAGCTCAACAGTAGGCACAAGAATAGACAGTGTTGGCGGCGGTTATTTTACCTACAACAACGGAATGCCTATGCAGCTTTATCGCCGTTCAAGTGATGGGGACATTTTGGGCTTTTACAAAAATTCTACCAATGTGGGGAATATAAAAAGCGCAGATGGTGTTCGTCTAATTGTTGATTCTATTGCTGACGGGAAGCTGTCACGAAACGGTACAAATGTTGTAACGTGGACAAGTGATTCATTTAGACCTGAGACTGACAACGCTTATGATTTAGGTCGTGCAGCTAATCGTTGGAAAGACCTCTATCTGTCTGGCACTATTGAGATTGAAAACGGCACAGGCAATGTCGGCGTTGGTAAAGGGGCGTTAAGCTCTAATACTGGCTCTAACAACACGGCTGTTGGGCATGACGCTGGTTTAGGTAATACATCTAGCAGTTTTTCAACTTATCTAGGATACGTTGCAGGTGAAACCACTACTGGTGAAAAGAATACTTTTTTAGGTCAGGGTGCAGGTAGCTCAGTTACCACAGGCTCCAAGCACACCATCCTTGGACGCTACAACGGCAACCAAGGCAGCTTGGACATCCGCACCTCAAGCAACATCATCGTGCTGTCGGATGGGGATGGTAATCCTAGAGGCATTTTTGAAGGTGAGAATTTTTATTGTTCAGGTGGCAAAAGCAGTGCAGCGCCAGATGGGAATGGTGGCATTTTTCTGCAAGCTGATACGAATGGTTCATATATTCGTGTTTCTAAAAAAACAACATTACCCGTTCCCGCTATGGAATTTTATAATGCGAATGGTAGGGTTGGTCAGATCATACCAAGTGGCTCATCAACATCGTATGTCGAATCCTCCGACTACCGCCTAAAGGAAAACGTGGTTGAATTAACGGGTGCCACTACACGACTGAAGCAGCTAGAACCAAAGCGGTTCAACTTCATTGCTGACGCAGACACGACTGTTGATGGCTTCTTAGCGCATGAAGTTTTAAGTGTCGTGCCAGAGGCTATTACAGGCACAAAGGATGCAGTCGATGCAGATGGCAACCCTGTCTACCAAGGCATTGACCAAAGCAAGCTAGTGCCACTCTTGGTCGCTACAATCAAAGAACTAGAGGCACGGATCACTGCCCTAGAAAACGCATAGTCAGAAAAGGAGAAAGACGCTATGTCTATCACATACACTTGGTCAATAGCCAACATGGAACGCAACACATCAGATGACGGTGTTATTACTGTTCACTGGTATTGCTTAGGCACTGACGCAGATGGAAACTCTGCACGTTCCTATGGAACAACCTCACACACACCTGATCCAGATGATGCTGGCTTTATCGCTTACGCTGATTTGACTGAGACAGTCGTCTTGGGCTGGGTGCATGGATCGGTGGATAAAGATGCCACTGAAGCTGCTATTGCTAGTAAGATTGATGCGATAGCTAATCCAACTACTGAGGAGGGAGTGCCTTGGTAATTTGTTAACTTAAAAAGGAGCAGTATTGATGGCAGATAAACAAGCAAAAACCATCACGATTAACGATCAGGATTACACAGAAGACCAGCTTACTGACCAGCAGAAGATCATCATAAATCATGTGCAAGACTTAGAGCGCAAAATTCGCTCAGCACAGTTTAGCCTTGATCAGATGACAGTCGGGCGTGAGGCTTTTGTAAACATGCTGACGGGTTCACTAGAGGCTGAGCCTCAGGATGCAGAAGTGGTAAACTAAATATGGAAATGGGCGCTTTGTGGTCAGCAGGTCTAACTGCAGCATTAGGATTGGTTGGCTATGTATTACACAGCGCCTACACGGAGGTGCAAAGACTTAACATCTTGCTGAACAAAACCCGCGAGGAAATGGCTCGTGAGTATGTCACCAAGGTAGACAGCTCTGCCGTGATGAGCCAAATCGTAGCCCGGTTTGACCGTATAGAAGAAAAGATAGACCGCTTAATGGAGCGTTAGTTGCTCTGCAAATTGACCGCCATTTTGGTGGGGGTCTACACAGGTGGAGAGCTTTACACAGCTTGTCAGTACCGCTGCCCTAGGGAGCGGTCTTTTTTTTACTACCACTACCCAAAAACAATCAGGGTGCCTTACGGGGCGCTCTGTCCAAGCTATGCGAGGGTAAAATGATTGACCCGGCAACAGCAATTATGGCGGCGTCTACTGCATTCAATGCAATTAAGAAGGGCTGTCAGATTGGCCGTGATCTTGAAGGTATGGCTGGCGACTTGGGCCGCTGGTCTAAGGCTATTGCCGACTTCGACTTTGCAGCTAAGCGCGTAGAAAACCCGAAGTGGTATCAGGCTATGGGCGGTTCTGTTGAAGCTATGGCTATGGAGCTTTTTGTACAGAAAAAGCAAAAGGAAAACATGCGCGACGAGTTGCGCCAGTGGATTAGCGGAACGCTTGGCCCTAGCGCCTGGCAAGAGTTAATCCGCATGGAAAACGAAATTCGGCAAAAGCAAAAAGAACAGGAATACAAGCGCATTGAGCGCAAGGAAGCCATCATAGCTTGGTCTGCCGGGTTTTTCCTATTCTTGCTGGCGACAAGCGCTTTGTTTGGCTTTGTTTGGCTTTTGGTGAATTACTAATGGCTGACGGTTTGTCTGGCGTTGGTTCAGCGCCGTTTAACGTGCAGTCAGACATACATCAGCAAACGCAAAGCCGGGAGCGCATCGAGGCTCATCTGGAAGCCCAGCGCTTAGACAAAAAGCATCGCCTGACGCATCTGCGTGAGGCTGATCTTCGGGAAATACAAGAAAAGCAACGCGCTGCGACTTACACCAGCAATGGTCAGATTTTACCTAGCAAGCTTCCGCAAGGCTTGGTGATCGACAAGGAGATTTAGTATGGCAAGCACCATTATAGATGACTACAAGATATTCCCCCGGCTTATGATGCTGGTGGTCACGATTTTGACCTATCAATCTGTGCATTGGTACATGGGTTTGCCCGACCCGACAAACGGTCAAGCTGGCCTTGTTAGCGTGTGCATGGGCGCTTTGACTGGTTGTTTTGGCATTTGGATTAACAAAGAAGCTAAGACTGATCGGGGCAGCAAATGATACAAGCATTGCTGGGGCCAATTACACAGCTTGCGGGGTCATGGCTGGATGCCAAAACCACCAAGCATGCAGCAGAAGCAAAGCTGAAGTTAACTGAGGCCGAAGCCAAGGCCAAAATCATGCTGAGTGAAAAGACAAGCGTAGCCGATTGGGAACGCATTATGGCGCAGGGTACGCAGTCCAGCATTAAGGACGAAGTTGTGACTTTTGCCGTTCTGGTGCCAGTAATACTTTGCTTTGTGCCGGGCATGGAAGACACCGTGAAGAACGGCTTTGACCGTCTCTCTGAATTGCCTGAGTGGTACACTTGGCTGGTGTTTACTGTCTGCACGGCTGCTGTTGGCATTCGCGGCGGCAAGCAATTCTTCGGGAAAAAATAATGGAACTTTGGCAATGGGTAGCCCTGTTCAGCGCTGTGAGCTTGAACACCATCGTCAACTGTTGGCGTCTTTATGTGGAGATAAAGCGAAATGAAAAATAACTTTGACCAAGCCTTAGAGTGGTTACTGCATCACGAAGGTGGCTTTGTTAATCACCCTCAAGACCCCGGCGGCATGACTAACTTGGGCGTTACCAAAAAGGTTTACGAGCAGTGGCTTGGGCGTGACGTTACAGAAAGCGAAATGCGTGACTTAAAGCCCCGCGATGTTGCGCCACTTTACAAGAAGAAATACTGGAATCGCATTAAGTGTGACCAGCTTCCGCAAGGCGTTGACGTTTTTTGCTTTGACTGGTGCGTAAACTCCGGGCCAAAACGCCCAGCGCAGGCCTTGCAGCGCATTATTGGTGCAACAGCAGATGGCGTAATTGGCCCCAAGTCTTTGCAGGCTGTGTCTGATTTTGACGAGCATGAAGTGCTGGAAAAGATGCACGAGAGCAGGCAGAAGTTTTACGAAAGCTTGGGGCATTTCAAAACATTTGGCCGGGGCTGGACGCGTCGTAACGATGAAATGCTAGAGCAGGCGCAAAGTCTTTTGTAAGGCATTGTCTAACAACAGCGGCGCCAAGGGCCGTGCTGGTGAGTTTTTCGTAGCGTTTATTTTATCCAAGCACTTTCATATTGAGAGCTTTCTGGTGGATAAGACCGAAGATGACTTATGGGTGCGCCACCCTGATGGAAGTATCAAGCGCGTACAAGTGAAGTCAGCATTACCAAAGAAAGGAAGGGCTAATCGTGGTGCTTATACTTATTTTCAGCGCCGTGAGCCTGACTGTGATTACCACGCTTTTGTGGCGCTTGATCTTGATTTGGCGGTTTTGGAGCCTTCTAGCTTTTTACGCCAACGAAAGCACCTCACCTTCTACCCCGAAGACTTTACCTTCGAGAACATGATTCTAAGCTTTCAGCAAACCTTGGATGTGCAAGCTATTGCATATTAAACTTACACAAACGAAAAATTGTGCAAAACCTGTTGACAGGTTCAGCAAGTAAAATTAACGTAGGACTCTGTTATTACTTAGAAATAATGGTGACCCCGACAGGATTCGAACCTGTAACCTGCCCCTTAGGAGAATGTTTTATTCTTTTATAGGCATATAGGCTTCCCCAAAACTTTTCTAGTAATAACAACGAGTAATGGGCGTTTTGCGTCTTTTTTTATGTTTAATCCCATGCGATTTTGCATAAAAATATTACACAAGCGCTTACACAGGTTGACTAAAACTATCTATTGTGAATAGATGTGAATACTGAGGAAAGAGAGAATGAAAACCATAAAAATCACAGTACACGGGTTAAACCTTCTACAAAAGCTTACTGATATGCGTAAAAAATTTACCGACAGCGAGCATGTAGAAATACAAGAAGCTTATCTGCAAGCCATGTTTCCCCTTGAGACTGAGATCATCGAGGAGATATATGATGCCAACTATTTTGAAGCTGAGCAACCTGAGACTATACCAATCCAGTGATCGCGGCTTTCAGTTAGTCTGGAAAGACAAAAAGACCAACAACCTTGTTAGGCGGCAAGTACCGCCTGACATTATCGACCCGCAAGCCTATGCTATAAAGATGAACCCGCTTGTTGGGCGTGGCTTGCTGGACATCGACAAGCGCAACTTCACCTTGGCTAAGCTGACGCCAGAATATCATGCCTTGCTGGATGAGCAGGTGCATAACTTTGTGCAGGGCCATAAGTATGCCGACAAGATTCGCCCAGCGCGGCGAGACTGCGTTAAGTCGCACATTAAGTTGCACATATTGCCCGCCTTGGGTGATCAGCCCATTGATCGCATCGAGCCAATTGATATAGCCAACCTGCAAGATGATCTTCGTCAAATCATGCTTCCGCAAACGGTCAACCCGGTGATTGGCACTTTGTCTCGCATGATGAAGTTTTTTGTGCGTAAAGGTTACATCGACAGCAATCCATGCAGAGACATAGACCCGCTTCGGGCTGTAAAGTCTGACCCGCGTTATACTCCCAGCAAAGAAGAAGTAGAGCGTGTAATTGCGCAATGCTCAGGCTGGAAGAAAACTATGGTTATGCTTGCTGCTGGCACTGGTATGCGGATTAGCGAAATCTTGGCTTTGGAATGGGGCAATATATCTGGCGATACGATTAGCATTGAGGCGGGCGTAGTTAAGGGCAACATAGGTGCGCCTAAGACGCGAGAAAGCCGCCGTAAGCTGCGCGTGGATGCCCGGCTAAAGGTTAGGCTGTCGGAAATGCGATTGCAAAGCATGGGTGCGTTTTTGTTCACCAATAAGAATGGCAGATTGTTTAGCTCAGTGGATGTGCTGAACAGGGTGCTATACCCGGCGGTGGCCAAGGCTGGTGTGCAGAAATTTGGCTTTCATGGTCTACGCAGGTTTTACGAAAATGAGCTGGAAGCGCAGGGCGTTAGGAAAGACCATATACAGCGCTTAATGGGCCATGAGATTGGCAGCAAGGTAACTGACAAGCATTACCGTGTGGTGCGTCAGGAAGATGTGCTGCGGGATGACTATGTGATAGAGGTGGGGGGTTAACCCCCCGACCTGCTTCTTTGACTGCCAACAACCACATGCACAGCATATAGATCGGCTTTGTTGAAATGCACAGGCTTACCGCTGCGCACATCTTGAGCAATAACTTTGTCTTCGGTAAGCTCTACAAGCTCACGAAAAATGCCCACTATTTTATCCTGTTGCTGAAACATTAGCACAATGTCATCTTTTGGCTGTGCGTCCAGTGTAGGATCAACGAAGAGTGTATCGCCAGAAAAATATCGAGGCTCCATGACAGAGCCAAAATTTACGGCGGCATAGGCTTCGCCAGTGTAGTCTAAAAAGGATGGCTTTCTAATCTGCGTTTGTGCAGCATTACCTGCACGTAGAACAAAACCATCGCCTTTATCGAATGTTTGGCCCATTGATTGTTTCTCATTATAAAGCGGAATAAACACAGCTGTGCCTTGCGCTTGAGTAAATGATCGAAATGCTGGTTGCACTTCTGTAGCTTCATCCATCAGCTCAGCTACGTTTACATTTAGCGCCTCTGCTATTCTCATTATTTTATCAGCGGCAGGGGCTTTTATAATGCCCTTTTCAATTTTACTGATGTTAGCTTGGCTAACTTTGCTAAGTTCCGCGAGTTGCTGTTGTGATACATTTAGTTCGCGCCTAAGTTTGTACAGCTTTGTGTACATAAGTATTCTCCAAATTTTCCCGGCGAAAAGTTGATCGCCCCCAAGTAATATTTCTTAACGAAATCGTTTTGATTGCTGTATTTCCTCCCCGGGCCTCGCTGTGAATTAGACCAGCTTGACACTGATAGGCCGAAAAAGCCGACTCCGTTATTCTTTCCTTTTTGCATTTTATTCTCCTCTTTAACAAGCCCAAACTATACATAAGTGAATAAAAGTCAAGGTGATACTTATAACTTTCCGCATATTTTTATTCTGAATAATCTTGACGAGAATATTTTATTCACATAACCATTATGCAAATCAACATATTGAGGTGCGTAAGGTGCAGCTATACGAATACTTGCATGAAGAAAATATAAGCCAAACCGACTTTTCCCAAAAGATCGGGGTATCTCAGCCAACATTAAGCCGATACGTGAATGGTGATAATATTCCGTCAGTCATAATTGGTTATAAAATCGAAAAGGCCACCAAAGGTGCAGTTAAGTGTCGAGACTGGGAAATTCTACAAAAGGCTTTAGCGAAGGCCACCGCCAATGGTTAATGCCCGCAACAAAGGTACGCGAGGCGAACGCAATGTTGCTGGCGAATACCTTGTGCATATGGGGATTCGCCTAAAGCGAGACTTGGAGCAAACCCGTTTTGCTGATCGTGGCGATCTTATACCCGATGGCGACTTTGATTGGCCCTTTTGCATCGAAGTAAAAACCTATGGCGGGCTGAATGTAACACATCAGCCAAGCTGGTGGCAGCAGGTTAGCAAAGCAGCAGATGCACAAAAGCTAATGCCTGTCCTGTGGTATAAGTATGACCGCCGAGATTGGCGAGTAGTGATGCGGGCCAACAACGTCAGCTTTGCGCTGGGCGGTACGCTTGGCCACGATGACATGCTGTTCACCATGAGCGCTGACGCCTGCTTTTACATCAGCAGAGAAATACTGGCAGCGAGGGCAGGCGTATGAAGTACGGATCTGTCTGCTCTGGCGTGGAAGCCGCGACTGTCGCCTGGCATCCGCTTGGCTGGGAGCCGCAATGGTTTAGCGAAATTGAAAAGTTTCCAAGCGCAGTTTTGCAGCATCACTACCCCGACACGCCAAATCATGGCGACATGACAAGCTTTAAGGAGTGGCCCGATGACCCAATCAACGTTCTTGTTGGAGGAACCCCCTGCCAAAGCTTCTCAGTCGCTGGCCTTCGAAAAGGACTTGCTGACCCGCACGGAAACCTCATGCTCACCTATCTTGCCATTGCTGCACGCTATCAGCCCAACTGGCTGGTTTGGGAGAACGTGCCCGGCGTCTTGTCAAGCAACAGAGGACGGGATTTTGGAACCTTTCTCGGGGCGTTGGGCCAGCTCGGGTATGGGTTCGCCTACCGAGTGCTTGACGCTCAGTATTTCGGAGTGGCCCAAAGACGCAGGCGTCTGTTCGTTGTCGGATACCTTGGAGACTGGAAACGTGCCGCAGCGGTTTTATTTGAGCGCGAAAGCTTGTCAGGGCATCCTGCGCCGAGCCGAGAAACGCGGGAAGAAATTGCCGGAACAATTGTTGCAAGCTCTTTCACAGGTGGCCCAAGCGGAAAGCCAGAAGGCGCAGCCGTAAATCATTTTGTGCCAGCGGTAGCGGGTAGTTTAGACACGCAATGCGGTGGCGGTAAGCTCACCCATCAGTCAGCTAACAATGGTCATTTGATCTTAGAAAAAGATTTAATAGGTACACTCACAGCAAGAATGTTCGCTGCGCTAGGGGCAAGGTCAGACCAGGACACAGCAAGTTGCGTTGCAAATGACCTTCAAGTGCGCCGCCTAACGCCAACCGAGTGCGAGCGCTTGCAAGGCTTTCCCGACAACTACACGCAAATTCCATATCGCAACAAGCCAGCGGAAAGCTGTCCAGATGGCCCTCGATACAAGGCTATGGGCAACTCAATGGCTGTGCCTGTCATGCGCTGGATTGGCGAGCGGATCAACATGGTGGAGGCATTAGCATGAGCATTTGTCCAACCTGTGATGGCGAAGGGTATTACGAAAAAGAATACGCAGTCGCAGACTATGTAAACGGTGGTTATCTCGCAGCAAAATGGGTGCAATGCGAAGATTGCTTTGGTTCTGGCGAAGACTTTGATGTGCTGGATGATGGCGATGAATAATGCCGTTTTCATAGCCTTTGCCGCCTTCACCAGCTTTGACGATTGCGTAGCGTTTAGCCACCAGAATGACCTCTATGACAAGCTGCCTGAGCAATGCGTAAAGCTGAAAAGTAATGCATCCAGCTATACGCCTTACTTCACGCCAAAACCACCACACAAGCCAAACCAAGGGGGAAGCCAATGAGCGACGAACGTCCAGAAGTTTACGTTATGAGCATACGCCGCAAAGCCGAAATTATGAAGGAAGACCTGCGCAAAACGCCGCCCCGGCTTACCCAAAGCCAACGCTGCGAGGAAATCATTACGCTGTGCGAATTGCTGGAAAACAGCTTGGCGAAGCAGATATGAGCTACCCATTCGGCATACATCACAGCATTAGCAATGAAGACTATCACGCCACCAAGCAGATCGAGGGCCATACAGCGGTCAGCAGCAGCTTTGCAAAAGCTTGGCATAGTCTAACACCAGCTCATGCTGTGGCTGACAAACCGCTTCGCCAAAGCACAGCTTTCGACATAGGCACAGCCACGCATAGCTGGGCGCTCGAAGGTGTGCTGCCAATCAAAGGCCCAGCAACAAGGCGTGGCGCAGCATGGCAAAACGCTATGGCCGAAGCTGAGCTATTAGGCAGCACCGCGCTGACCGAAAGCGATTACGAGCGGGTTGAGCAAATGGTGCAAGCTCTCCATCGCAACCCAGCAATAAATAAACTGCTCAGCCATAAGCAAGGCATTGTCGAGGCCAGCGTGTTTGCCCTGCATGACAGCGGCATTTGTATGAAATCCAGACCTGATCTGTATCTCGAAAAGCAAGGCATTATGGTTGACCTAAAAACAACGCAAAGCGCTGAGCCTTACGATTTTGAGCGCAAAGGTATTCACGGGCTAGGCTACGGGCTGCAAGCCGCCTGGTATTGCAAAACGCTAAGTCTTGCCGGGGTGGATATAAAGCGTTTCCTATTCGCAAATGTGGAAAAAGAGCCACCCTATGCCACCAGCATTGTTGAGGTCGGCGATGCGCTAATGAAGCACTGCTCAGAGGCAGTAGAGCGCATCCTGCAAGAAATAACAGAGGCCGAAAAGACTAACACCTACGCAACGGGGTGGCCGACTGTTCACGTTGCTCAACTACCAGCTTGGCTGGATTAACCAAAAATCAAAGGAGAAAACAAATGCAACACAAGTTGTTAAATGTAGACGCACTTTGGCCCAAACTTGACAGGCCATATAAGTTCGACAAGGCGCAAAACAGATCAGTGCCAACAGAAGCCACCGACCCGGATGGTAAATATGAAGTCAACCTAATTGTTCAGCCAGAACAGGCTAAAGAGCTGGCCAAGGTTATGGTGGATGCCTTCAAAAGCAAAGCACAAGCTGATTGGCCAGCATGGTCGCCAAAAGGGCTGGACGATCTTTTTAAAAAAGATGAAAGCGGGTGCTACATCGTTAAGCTCACCAAAAAAACATACGGTGAGGCCAATAGCAAACCAAAGCAGTTTGACGATAAAGGCCAACCTTGTGCTGACAATTTTCAGCTTACAAGCGGGTCAAAAATTCACGCTATGGTTGGCGTCAAGCCGTGGAAATACGCAGGCAAGTCAGGCGTCACGCTGCGCCCGGAAGCTATTAAATGGGTAGAGCTAAAAGAGCGCATCATGACTGACCCGTTTAGCGATGGCAGCGCCCCTGCCCCAGCAAATGATGATCCATTCGGTTTGCCCGCAAGCCAATCCTTCGATGATGAAATACCTTTTTAAACTATGCCTGACTTTCCAGTCGCATACTGGTCGCAATACGGGCAGGCCATCATTAACCAGCTTGAGCTTAAAAAGCTTGCAGTTGGGGAATGGCATGGTGCCTGCCCAAATTGCGGCGGCAAGGATCGCTTCTGGATAAGCGAATATCAAAGCGAGGTCAGAGTGCATTGCCGACAGTGCAACGACTTCGCTGAAATACAAAAAGCACTAAGCAGCATGGGTCTATGGCCCAGCAAAGATAATATAGTGCAGCTTAGGGATCGAGAAGTGCCTAATAATCAAGATTGGTTTGAGGATGGCGCGCCCTATCACATAAGAAAAGGTGTAGAGCTGCACGGCGCTGTGCTGGATGGTAATACAGTGGTCGTGCCTCTGTTTAACGCCCAACGCGAAAAAGTTGGCCACCAAAGAATAAGCCCGGATGGACAAAAACGCTTCTCCACAGGTCTAGCTAAAGATGGTGCCTTTGGCGTGTGCGGAAAAATAACGCACGGAAAAGCGTACATATGCGAAGGCTGGGCCACAGCTTGCAGCGTTTACATGGCGCACCAAGAGGATGAACAATGCGCAGCTATATTTGCACTGGACGCTGGCAACCTGCCAAAAGTGTGCGACGCGCTGCAAAAAGCCTTTCCAAAGCTGGAATTGGTTATAGCAGCAGATAATGACGAGCCGGGCATTAAGGCAGCTAAAGCCACAGGTAAACCATACGCAGCGCCCGGCACAAAAGGGGCAGACTGGAACGATATACACCAAGCGTTAGGTGCAGCAGCGGTCAGACAGGGGCTGCGCGGGGCTAAAACCCCAGCAAAGATGTTTACGCATGTGTCTGACATAGAAATGAAACCGCCAGCTTGGCTTATCGAGGGAATGCTTGAGCAAGAAGCACTAACCATGTGCTTTGGATCGCCCGGCGCAGGCAAAACATTCGCTGTGCTGGACATGGCAATGTGTATCGCAGCAGGTAAAGCATGGCATGGCAAGGAAGTTGAGCAAGGGCTGGTGCTGTACATCGCTGGCGAGGGCCATGCAGGCTTTGCAAGACGGGTCGCAGCTTGGTCAAAGGTCAACGATGTAAGCTTGGACGAGGTGCCGTTCTATAAGTCTAACTCAGCAGTCATAATGAATGACGAAACAGATGCCGAAGAGCTGCAACAAGAACTGCAAAGCATAGCGGATAGCATCGGCAAGCCAAAGCTCATCGTGCTGGACACATTAGCAAGAACAATGATTGGCGATGAGAATAGCTCAGAGCGCGTCGGGGAATACATCAAGGCACTAGACTGCATAAAGCAGCAATATAACTGCACAGTGCTAATCGTGCATCACACCGGGCATGGAAATCAAAACAGAGCTAGGGGTAGCTCAGTGCTTTACGGTGCGCTGGACGCTGAGTTCAAGGTTGGCACATGGGGCGATGATAAAGTGCTCATAGAAAGCACCAAAATGAAGGATGCAGAAGAACCCGAAGCAATGGCGTTTCTGAAAATGCCAGTCGAGTTGGTAACACCAAACGGGGATGAAACTAGCTCACTTGTGCTGGAATATGTGCCAGACAAACCGCGTAATAAGAAAGACCCGGAATACATTCGGCAGGTGATAATTGACCAGATCAGCACGGTGGATGCTTTCGGGGAAGCGCAACGGGCAGACCTAAAAGAAGCTGTTGGGTTGGAGCTGGAATGCTCCCAAAGGACAGCAAATAGATACATCAAAAAGCTGATCGACGAGGGCGTTTTGGCCCAGCGCGGCGGTGCTGTGGTGGTGGCGTGAAAATGGCCTCAGGACACGCTCAGGACAAAATAAAAACGGGTTGTCCCGGCTGTTCTGAGGGTTTGTCCTCGTGTCCTGAGTTTTGTCCTGAGAAAATTAAGCAAAAACAATGGTTTATAAAAGCTCAGGACAAACTCAGGACAGCGCTGGGACAAAACCGGGTCACTATAAGGTCAGTCAGGACAAACAACCCCCCCCTAAAGGGGGGTTGTCCTGACCTCAAGACCTGCCCGAATAGATGGAAAGATTATTCATTACTTGGTGAAAAAGAATTTCAATCTTTGCTGGAAGAAATCACCTGTCTTGCTGAATTAGAAGGCTTAGCCAATCGCAGGAAAATTCTTAACGCTCCGCAGCTCACTCGGTGGAATGAAAGCCAGCGCCAAATGCTGATCACCCGAAAGCTTGAATTGCAAAACATAAAGAAAGGGAAACGCAAATGACAGAAGCAGAAATAGGCGAAGCGTGGTTGGCGTACGAAAGAGCGCAGGTCAAAGCAGGACGCCGCCCAGCGCTGCCTTGCGATATAGATTACAGCAATAAACCAGAAAGCCTCAGTATTGATCAAATAACAGTGCTAACAAGCTTGCGGGTGCATGGCGCACAAACCAGTGTCGAACTGTCAAAACGTCTGGGCTATTCCACCCATCAAATTGCAAACTTTCTGGTCAAACCAATCAGGCAAGGAAAAGCCCGTAAAATCGGCATGACAGCGCGAAGCGATACGCGAAGGGAAAGCGCTCTGTGGGTATACGAGGCAGTGCAATGAAGCGTAACGAAGCGCTGCTCAAAGCAAAAAAGCTTATCAATGGTGATCGCCAGAAAACCTATGGAGACGCGCTCGACAGCCATGCCCGCATTGCTGCATTCTGGAGCGCTTATTTAGGCGTCAGGCTGGACGCCGCTGACGTTGCCGCACTGATGGTGCTGCTCAAGATTTCGCGGGCAGTCGGAACAAAGCGCGCCGGTCAGAAGCACGATGACAGCTATATTGACGGAATTGGCTACTTGGCTCTAGCAAAAGAGCTGGAGAGCCGCTTAAACGGGCCACAGAAGCGCAAAAAGAAGTCTGATAGGGGCAAGCATGGTAAAAAATAAAAAGCCTCTCAATGAGCGCTCTATAGAGAGCGATTTTGGCCCGGCTGAAAGGTTGCAACACACGCCTGGCATATCCTACGAAAGGACAAGCAAAAAGCTGGGCAGCAAGAAGCGCCTCAGAATAACACAGCAAACGCCGCTTGACCGAATGTTTAGCCGCCAGCAAATCACCCAGCGGCAATTTGATGCCGGGCAAAGGCTATACGCATTATGGAGAAAAGCCGGGCAATCGCAGCGCATCACGGCAAATTATGAAAGCAATGTGGTAGACGGCGGGCCGGGCAGCAGCGAAACAGCAGGCGAAGCTTTTAGCGAATACCTGGCAGCGCTGCGCAGCGTAGGCAGAGACCTAGCCGGGGTTCTGCAATGGGTTGTGATACAAGGCAGCGCACCAAGCGAATGGGCAGAACAAAACGGCCACGCGCCAAAGGGTGGGATCGTGGCCGTAAGATTGGCATTAGACGCGCTTGGAGATTACTTTAGGATGGCGCGGAGTTAGGCGCGGGTGGCGCGAGTTAGGCGCGGGCTTATACTTAGCTGACCAGCATTCAAAGCATAACCAAAGGCCGTCTTGCTTAACTAAAGGCTGCGCTAGGTTGCACGTGTTGCAGGTCATTAGGCGGCCTCCTTAGCTTTTTCGGCTTTGCGTGGCCTGCCGCGTTTCTTTGGTGGCTCTTGGTTAGCGCGTTCTTCTTCTGCGTATTTGAGCCAGTGAGACCTGACCTCGCAATCAAGAAATCCATCAAGACTGTCACGCGCGGCCCTGAGGTCATCTAAGTCAGATATAAAGAGACTATTGAAGTAAATCGATTCTCGGTTACTTTGCATGATAGCAGATGCGCTTGTAATACGTGAATAAACGTTGGCGTCTGTTTCGCTTTCGTCAAGTTCGTTAGTAAAATGTTCTAAATAGCGCGATGCGTTAAGCACTTTGCGAGCGGTTGACAGCATTAAGTCAAAATCTAGCTCGTATAGCTCTTCAAAAAACTCGCCTAAAGCATCACGGGCAGCGGTTGCGCGTTGAACAAGCTCTGGGTCAAGCCCGCGAAATACTTCTGCGCGTTGCTCATATTTTGCGATTAGATCAATAAAGTAAGTGCCTTCTCTCATTTTGTTATACTCCTGTTTTCTGGTGAAGGGGTCATTGTTATATTTACTCGTCTTGATAAACGGTATTTGCATATTGTTGGGCGCAACGGTTTGTGCAAAAATAGCCGCAATAATGGGTGTAGGTTTCCCCATCCCATAGCGATAAGTTAAACCTTGTTTCGCCGTTTTGATGCGTCCAAGATTTATCGCGGATAATT
>CAACVD010000751.1_pt1 | contig 15636 bp, 14 predicted proteins | sample 2381771 | NCBI WGS metagenome assembly CAACVD01 (sample SAMEA5211965, study PRJEB30684) | marine metagenome | biome: Marine; feature: Epipelagic; material: Water | collected 2015-10-15 | depth 15 m | reverse complement strand
TGGACTTGTTCCTATATATGGCATAGTTTATTCCTTTGGATTATCAGTTTTGATTTGTTGTATACGAGTTCTCCAAGCATCAATGTCATGGTATATCTCATCTAACTGGTCACCTATATCCCCATATGCTAATCGTCTTGTATTTCGTACAACATTATTAGCTTCTTCAGTATTACCTGCCGTTTCATATGATGCTAGTTGCTCATCTGTTGGTTCATCCAAACCATCTACTGACCATGTTTCTATAAAAGCACCACTACCATTATCTCTAAGTTGTATATTTCCATCTTTGCCAAAGGTTGCTATCTTACTATTTGCTTTACAATACAGTTCTATTTTAGTTGCTAAATCTGCCATTATACTAACCTATATCCAAAGAAAATTGAGCCATCTGAAACAAAGGCATTACCACTTGCATTACCATCTTTGTTAAAAATGTATATCTCTACTGTATCACTTGCACTTAAATCAAGTATCCATGAAAAAGAATTGCTTACTTGAGCTACATTGTAACTACTACCAAGAAAGAAATCATTGAAAATAACAGCACTACCATTTTTGTAAGCATAAAGTAATGCTCTTTCTCCATCACTTCCTATCCCACTGAAATCAGATGCAGTAGTTGCATGAAAATAGTACCTACCTGCCTTACCACTTGGCACAGTAAATGTTGTGCCATCAAAAGCATTATCAGTATCTAATTCGTCTGCTGTAAAACCAGTAATTTTTGTATCGGTATTTCTAGTTATAGTTTGGTTACTTGCTTTTTTTCCATAAAAATATGGAGTGTTTGCACCAGTGCCAGTTACAGTACCAGTAAAAGCAACATTACCACCATCAGATATTGTAAAAGCATTATCACCATTAGTAAATTCAACCAATGGTGTTTTCAAACTTGTAGATGCAGTTACAGTATCTAAGCTAATAGACGTAGGGAATACTGTTGTTATTTGATTGCCAAGATAACCCATTATGTAATCTCCATGATAGATAATGTAATCGATACTTTGTCTGCTACAGAACAATCTACTTGTAATTTATCTGTAGTTTCTAAAACAACCTTGTTACCTGATAATATTTCTAATGATGATCCTACTGGTATAGGTGCATCTTTCAGCAAGAATGTTGTTGTGTTTGTAGCTGATCTACCACCACCACTTGTATCAGATACTAACTTAACATCTGCTGTTACCTGGCTTGTATGAACATTTGCTATGACAAGTCCTAGAATTATTGTTGTTGTGTTACTCGGTGCAGTATATAAATCTTCGGGTGTACCAGCACTGGCTGGCATAACGTCATGTGATACTACCTTAAATGTGTTTGGCATTTTATTCTCCTATCCTAGTGCTATTGCCAATGCAGTGGCTTCATCTGCTATATCTGTTGTTAGGGCAACAGTGCCAGTTGTGTTAGGTAATGTTACAGTTACATTGCCACTAAAATTTGCATGGGCTGGAGCTTGTAATTGTACATAATGAGCATTGCTTGATTCACAATATAATTTTATGTTTGATATCGACCCACCATTTTTAAGAACTATCTCGCCAGTTTGAATATCAACATTGCCGTCTATCCTAACTACACCACTTCCATTAGGTGTAAGTGCTATATTCGCATTAGATGTGGATACTAAAGCATTACCATTTACATCTAAATCACCACCAAGTTGAGGAGTTGTATCTGACACAACATCAGATAAACCACCACCATCAGCACCATCAGCACCATCTGATCCGGCTGGACCTTGAGGGCCAGTTGCACCTTGTGGACCAGTAGCTCCTTGAGGACCTTGTGATCCGGTAGCACCAGTAGCTCCAGTAGCTCCAGTTGCCCCCGTAGCACCAGTAGCACCGGCTGGTATTCCTAATGTGAATGTAGCAGTGCTGTTAGCCACACTGACAGAAGCAGTAGGACTTGCACCAGCACTAAGGCCAGTTACTGACACACTTGCATTTGTAACTGGTTCAATAGCTTCAGGATTACCACTAGAAGAATTAAAACCTAGGGCTTTTCCTAATCTGTCTGCTTTTACTGGCAATGTCATATCAGCACCTGATATAACATCATGTTCTGCTTGTCTTAACGATCTATTTATTTCTTCATTAGTTTGCTGGTGTATGAACATATTGGTATCAAAATCATCTTCTAATGATGAAGCTGTAAGCTGACCACCGGATGTATAAATTGATGTCCTAGATAAAGGTATGTCACCCAGGATTGTAATAGTTTGACTAGAAGTAGGGTGGTTACCAGTTGTAAATGATATTGTGCCAGCACCAGTGCCGGAGTTAAGAGATACTGTATAATGAGTTGTTTCTGTTTTTTCTGTTGTATCCACATATACTTTTACTTCACTTGTTGCATTGACCTGGAAAGCAAAGGCAAAAGGTCCAGCAGTGCCGTTCCCAGTAAACTGAACTCTTCTTGCTGAAGTTTGATCTGTTACATCATAAGTAGCCATATTAGATACCTCTCTAGGATTTATACACTAAAAATAAATTAAATTCCATAATAAAACTCTAATTAACTGGTTTAAGTAAATCACCTAATCTTGGGTTCTTAACTTGTACAAGCTCTCTAGCATCTTTTCTTCTATCTTTTACAATCGCATTTATTGCATCAAACTTATCTTCATCATAGGGGAGTAAGTTATATTCCTCACTTTCAATAAGTTCTGTCAGACTAGGTATTAAACTTGATGAAAGATCATAGCCATCATCACCAGGTAATAATCCTGATTCATCGACTTCATTAGTCAACATCACAAATTGATTATACTCTAAACCTGATAATTGAAACATTCCAGTATCTCCCTTTCCAAGTTTTTTAGGGTGAGACGACAAAACTTTTCCTACTCTTTCAGATAGTCTAACAAGTTCTTTATCTAACTTTGTGTATTGTGACCTTTTTATTTTTACTGGGTTTACAAACTCATCAAACCTACCTTCACCTTGATATAATCTTTCTCCCCAAAAATTAAGTTTGGGTGGTAGTGTTTCGCTATAATATGAGTTTCTACTTTTATAATAATTTAGCCTTTCATAAAATGCTTTTGTTGAAGATGACATCAATGCATTACCTTCAAGTTGTTTGTTTGTTGGCATAGTATTTCTTGCTTCAGGATTATTTACTCTTTCCATTGTTGCAATGAAGCTGTCGTTACCAACATATGGAATATCGGCTTGGTCAGCTAAATATGATAACATACCGAATGATGCTCTATCAGCCGATCCAACTACTGATGCCCCAACATCTGTTCCTTTTGAAATTCCAAAATTAATTAGTCTTTGTCCTAAATCTTCTGAAGTATTGTTCCAGCCACCAAAAGCACTCATCAATTCTGACACACCCTGGAGAAATGGTAGATTATGTGCATATTCAGCAACTGACAAAGTATAAGATTTTATCATGGCTTCTATAGCAGTTGGGTCATCTTCATGTTTTAAATAATGTGACAAGTCAGCACCCATAGCAAGCAACCCTGACATTGGGTCAAACCTACTAAATGTATATGTTCTATACTCATTTTCTGTACCCGGTACTTTAAAAGCTAAGGAGTAGGGGGGGAACTTCATAAATTTCCTAGCCCTTCTATCTGATGGTCCTTGACCAGTAACTACCATATCATCACCAAACATCCCTGATGCCATACCAAACATGGTCAAAGCAACTGTATTGCCTATAGCTAATTTGCTAAGAGCTTTATCGAACTCTTCACCTTCACCTTTTTTAAGTGTCTTGTATAATTTATCATATCTAATTGTTCTGTCGAAAACCTCATTTACAATGTTTGTAGGAGTATTAAAAAAAGGAACTATGACTTTTAAAAATGGGTGTTGTATTGCTGATCCGATTGCACCTAACTTACCTTTTACTGGTGTTTGAAATGTTAACTTTAAAGCTTCGTCAGTCATCATTTCTTTCACATCAATTGGTGGATCATCCATTATTTCTTTGTATTTAATTTTCGATAATTCCAGTGCTTGTTCTTTATCCAAACCTGACTTAATTGCTAATTCATATTCATCTAGTCCTCGCCTATGGGCTTCTCTATATAAAACCCTTCTTCTTGTAACAACTTTAAAATATGCATCCTCGGTTGCTAGAAATCTGCCTGGTAGTCTTGTCATTACTGATAGACCATTTACAGCTAGTTGACTTAAATCACCTTCAGAAGCTCTTTGCATAATTGATGCTAGATTATCATCATCTCCAAAAGCCTGGTTTATCCTTAAATCAATCTTATCTAATTTGTCTTTAGATTTACCTTGTACAAAAGTTCGGCCCATAATTTTTAGAGCGTCAGCTTGTGCCATCATAAAACCATGAGCTTCAGCTAATGCATCACTAACATAAGCTTGATCTTGTGGGCCTATATTCAAACCTCTTCTAATAGAGCCAATGCCACCAGCCAAACCTCTTTCAACAAGAGTTTGTATCTGAAATCCAAAATTACCCATGATATTTATAGCATGTGTAACTAGTGATGATAGCAAAGAGTTTATATATGTTTCCATCAAAACATCTGCTGTAAATTGTCCTGGTGTTCTTTTTACATATTCGGCTCTAGCTGTTGCATTGTTAAGAGATAAATATTGATGTCCATATAGTTCTATATTTGCATCACTTGTATTTTCAACAAGCTTTTTCATATCTTCTGCAAACTTAGGTAAATTCAAATCTAACTTGGCAATGTTTCTAACTACAGCTAAACCACGACCATATTCTGAGATTGCACCTGAAAGGTTTGTAGCTAGTAGCGATTGCACACCGGCTAACATTCTATGTTGTTTAAAAAGTTCTTTTTGTGATTGTGAACCTTTTTTCATGTTCAACATTTTATTTGCACCAAATTGTAGTTCCTGACCTAGTTTGATCATTATTACAAGACCACCCAAAACATCTTCCGGTGGTGGCATTTCTATTACTTCTTGGCCTTGTGCATTTTTTGTAATTTTTCTTCTAAGAAATGAATTAAGTATTTTTTGATAGCCAGTGGTTTCTGCCATAGCTAACATTTCATCCATGCTTTTGCTATCTCTTCGCATAAAAGCAAACATTTCTTTATTTTGATTTTTGATGTTTGTAAGTAAAACATCTAATGACTGTTGAATATTACCTTCAAACAGATTGAGTTTGAGTTGGCCTTTGTTATCAAACATTTCACCGATACGACCCATATTTAGACCAGGGCCTTTGTATCCATCCTCTTTAAGAGATTGATTTAAAGCTTTAATTTCTGACTCATCTAGCCCTCTAATAACAACATCACCACGAGTGCCTTCAGAAACAAGTTTTGCTTCAGGATCGCCATAAGATCTTTTCTCAGCTTCAGTGCCAAACTCTTTGAGGTACTTTGTAAATTTACTCAGGCTCATCAGCACCCCCTAACTTAGGAGTGTCGGTATCTACTCCTGGTTCTTTGCTTGCTCTGTATTGATCGTTGAGTTCTGTGTTTCTTGTGAATCCATATTTTTCTGAGTAGTCTTTGTCGATGTCATCGATCCTTGGCTGGATTTCTTGGATGATACTACGAACTCTCCCTGATAAATCGGATGATCCTTCTCCAGATATTGCATTGATATAAGCTTCGCCATTTTTATCTACACTCCAATCGTTGCCCACATAACCATTTTGACTATGAAATTGTCCAGCTTTTACACCGGCATCATCATCAAGCTTCAGCTTACTTATAGCAGTTGTCATCAATTTAGTAAACTCTTTGTTATCAAACTCAAGGAAATCAAAGTTAATTATTCGTACACCAGTTTTAGTAGATATTGGATTGTAATCGCTATGACCTGATAACTCTTCAAGTATTTCTGCTAGTTGTTTTATTTCGCCTTCACTAAACTGTCTTCCTATATCAAGTTGCATCCCATTAGCATCTTTCTTAGTTGGGTTAAACCAAGGTCTATGCCAACCAACACCATCTTGTTTCATCAATATTCCACGAGTTGCAGAGTAAGCATTTATAAGTTGTTCGGTTGATGGATCAACTTTACCATACTTAGGACCTTTGTATTGTCTTGGAGCAACAAACTCTGTTTGAGTTCCTGGGCTTACTTTGCCTTCAAAATATCCTGGTGCTTCAAAGTCACCAGGTGTCATTATTCCAAGCTTTTTGGCTATGATATCATTGCCATCTTTATCTAAAAATGCTTTGGATATATCTACATGATAATCAACCTGAACATTATATGGAGATGTAAACATTTCTTTTAGATGATTACCGGTTGCTCCAGGTATACTTTCCCAACTTATCTGTCCAAGATTGTCATTTAGTGCATTAGAATAATCAAAGCCGGCTTTAGTTAAATCAATCTTTTCATCTCTTGCTTTTGTAGCCACCCATATAGATGCTTGTACCTGGTGAGGTTGCCAGCCTAATTCATCTGCAATTTTTTGTGTTTCTCTTGTTATAAATTTATATTGCTGAGGTGATGGCATGTCAGTCGTATATCCGAAAGCCCTTAACATCCATATGTCTCCGGTCACTGGACCAGCCCTAGAAGGATCAATATGTATCATCAAATTGTTGTAAAAGTCGTCAGTTTTTCTGCCACCCCAATCTTCACCAGCAAATATTTGTTCTAGCCTTTTTGACATTGCTTCAGGAAATCTACCAGTTCTAATAGGATTACCAGCCTTGAATTGTGAATATGCTTGTATAGCATAATCAAAGTTTGATTTTACTGGTGTTCCTGGGGATGTTACAGCTATTGCTTGTATAATTTTATCTGCTTCGTCAACATCACCACCTACAGAATCTAAAATATATTTACCTGATCTTTCATACCAAAATCTACCACTTTTACCTTCTTGTGCTAACAGTCTTACTTTTGTTCTAAGAGAACCAAGTTTTTGTGGTGTATTAATACCTTGTGGTCCACCGACATACTGACCAGTAGTACCAACTCTTTTTGGAGCTAACTTAGACAAACCTTTGTTAATACCCTTATCAATTTCACCACCACCCATAGATGATAGGGTAGTACCACCAGTATCCAGGTCTAGTTCTCGCTGTGCTTTTTCTCCAAGGTTTTGTAATCCCTTCTTAGCTATCTTAGGACCTTTAGCAACTGCACCACCAATCCCACCAAACTCACCAGCAGTGAAACCGGACTTAGCATCTTCTTTTAGTTTAGGGTCAACATCTAGACCATCAACAAAGTTATCAAATATACTTTTGTAATATTGTGATCCCAGGTTGGCTTTTGAAAAATCATCAAAACCTTTTACAAATGCATCTATTCTTTGACCATCCTCAGCAGATACAGCATCTTTGATGCCTACAAACAAACCACCTATATCACTAGGCAATCCTAATGTTGCACTTGTTGCACCACTGACCATACCACCTATAGTAGTTGCTATGCCCTGGAAAGCATCACCGACTGAATCATACCTGGTCTGCTCACCACCTTCTAAACCAATAGTAGTTTCTTTACCAAAATGATACTCAACATTTTCTTTACTATCCCTTAACTCATTATATTTTTTTATTGCATTATATACATCAGTCATTAATCAAGAACCTTTTCTAATGCTTTTTTGTATGCACCTAATTTACTTTCGCCTTCTTTGTCTTTAATTTTTTGTTCATTTCTTATGAGAATATTATTAATCTTTAAAAATTCGCCTGGCTCTATGTCGTTAAGTCCTGAGATGTCAGAACCGAAAATTGACTTCAGTCTACTTAAAACTAAGTTTGCATTATTTTTATTCAGTGCTTCTTGAGCATCTACAATATCATCCTTAAAATTATCAAATTCTTTTTTTGCGATATCTCTTAAATCTATTGGTTGACCATTTTTTCTAGCTTGATCTAGTTTGTCCTCAAGAATATATTTTATCCTTTTGTACTGCGACATCGGTTTGAGGAACTTATTTTTCTTTGACATTGTGTCTAAAGTTTCCGGGTTAAACCCCTCAAATTTCTCATTAAATTTACTAGTAAGAAAAGAGAGGGCAAGCTTTAGTTCCTTGTCTTGATTTTTATTATACTGGTCTCTAAGCTTGTCTATATCTTTGGGAACTAGGGATGAAGAATTATCTTTTATTTGCTCTAAGGTAAGTGTTCCTCTATCAGCTTTTTCTAATAAATCATCCAATACCAACTGATTGGACTCATCTAATTCTTTTACATAACTTTCAAAAAGCTTATCATGACTATCTCTATCTAGTAATTTTAATTCTGTAAGTAAACTTTTTGCCCCAGGTAAATCTCTGCTTTTGTCACCAAGCTTTTCTAATATTGAATTACTTAGGTCGGATATCTTATCGTCATTTAATTGTATGAAAAGTTTTTCTTCTGTTTCTTCTAAGCTCAATCTTTGCTTTGCTTGTTCTAATAAATCTTTGTTTAAAATTTTTCTTTCTTCATCAGTCATATTAGTAACTAATTTTTTTATTCTAAAATCTACTTTTTTAAAATTACCAGTTCTTATAGCCCTTGTTAGTTTTACTTCCTGACCATTTAGTGATGCAGTTTGCAGAATATAATTAGTTGTTGATGCTTTGATCTGATCATCAAACTTGTCTAATAAATCCTCATAAGTTTTAGAAGATTTTGCAAATTTAGATATTTTGTTAAAGTATTGTTTTTTTAATAATTGTACTCCATTACCTAACAGATTATCGATAGATTTTTCATCTTCTGATTCACTGATAGCTTTTTTTAAGATTGTTGGTATAGCATCTAATTCTTCATTTATTAATGCTATGTTTTTAGCCTTAGTCATCTTTATAGTTTCATTAGCTTTCTTGACTGCATACTCATGGTACTTTGATGAAGAGATTGTATTGAGATTAGCTGTCAGTCTTTGAGCAACAATAGGGGATGCATCAAAAGCAAGCTTAGAATATTCCAATGTTACTGCATCAAGATCATTTGATAATGTATCAGCATCGACATCATTAGTAATAGCATTAGTCACAATCTCACTAATTTGTTTTCTAGCTGATAATTCTAATTCTGTTTCTAGGACTGATAGTTGTGCCTTACGACTTGCTCTTCCAAAAACTGTGTTTGTGTCACCAAGCTGACTTTCTAATTCTTCTCCTGATAATAATCCATCTCTAAGTTGTTTTTCTGTAATAGCATTTTTTGCACCAAACTCAGCACCTTCTACTTCAGCTTGTGCTTCTGCTCTTTTTAAAAAGAAGTTACTCATCTTATTTAGTTCACTGGTAAGTATATCAGTTGTCCTGGATGCCATTCTTGCACCAACCCCGGAAGGGCCTGAGATATTACCAAGCTGTAATCTAGATGATAAAGATGTGTATCTAGTTCTAGCCAATTGTTCCATACCTCGCTTGATAATAACCTGGGCTTTGTCCTAGGCTTGCTGTCGTTGTTGCTGGTGGACCACCTATACTAGCCATGTTTCCAAAAGCACTTCCAATAGTTCCTAATGCACTTAAATAACCTTGCTTCTTTGCTTCCCTTCCAGCAAAACGTAAATCATCAGCTTGAGCTTTTGCAGAGCTAAGAGCTAAACTTGCATTGTCTCTTGCTGTAAAGAAATCACTTGTGCCAGGTTTAATTACATTAAATGTTCCAATATCAACTGGTGTTCCAATTGTAGGCTCTAGACCACCAGCCCTAGCAGATGCATTTACAGAAGCTAAAGCTCGCCTTGTAGCTTCCAAAGCTTTGATACCTTGTTCTTTTGCCTTTACTGCTTCAATACGGCCTTCAAGCTCTTTATATCGAGCCTGAGCATAATATGCTTTTTTAGTTCTTTCTCCTTGTTTGATTTGTGCAAAAGCTGTTGCAACTGATATACCAGTTGATATCAGTGTCGCTGTTGATGCTGTTGCTATCATGGGTGCTAAAAATGCCATGTTATTGTCCAGTACTTAGTTTGTACTCTACTCCTAAAACAGTAGCGAATAGAGGTTGTGTTTGTGTAAATGTGATTTGTGCTGTATCACTGTAACCCAATAGAGGAGCAATCCTTTTTCTTCCAGTAAATGTCGTAGGCACTGATCCTAATGTATAAGGAAAAGATTCTAAGACACATTGAAAACCATTGATGGCTACATTTTGAGTTCTATCTAAAATTGGTGTAGCTTCTAATATTCTACGTTTCCGGCTAACAACCACACCGGATGGTAACTTTGGTTCTGCTGGTAATGTCTTAACTTCTACATTGTAGGGAAGGCCAACCTCAACAAATGACGTAGGTGCTTCATCTATAGTTATAGCTCCACTTGATACAGTCTTGTCAGTCAAAACAAAATTATCTCTTATTACATCTACAGTTTTACCTTCCAGGTGAGATAGGTTTGAACAAGTTGTATTACCTGGTAAAGATTGATCAGGGCTGGTTGCTCCTGAGAAGTATTGTATGTTCGCATCTGTTGTTCTTTGATCATCAAACATCTCAACATATCTTTTTGTAGCACTATTGATTGTTCTTTCTGTGACAACATAAATGTCAGTAATATCAACGGCTACGTCTAAAAACTTACCATCTGTGATGAACTCTGAAGGAGCAACAACATTTTGTGATCTAAGTATTGAGAACACTCCCATTGTGCCATCCAAGTCATTTGTTATTAATAACAAGTCTCCATCATCAGTAGATGTTGCAACTCTCAAAGCCATTGACCTGGGTGTCTTTAATAAATGAGATGATAGCAGTGAGATATTATTAGCTTGGTAGTTTAGATCAACATCACTAAATAAAAACTCTCTAAGGGCCTTTCCTTCTCTTTGAATAAATAATGTACCACCTTCTGCCGACACTGGCTTGATACCTTCTTTTGAACCTCTTCTAGTCGCATTCTTAACAACCAGGTTAGATGGTGTGATAGGATCAAGGTCTGCCTGGGGAACAAAGAACTCTGCATCAGTTGTGAATATCTGTAGGTCTCTTCCTGATCTCATAGCTGTTATGGCATTCACACTGTCAGTGGCTATGGTTACAAACAGAGCATCATCATCTAGGGCTTCATGTGTTTTAAAATTAAAAAAATCACCTATCTTTGATCCAAACAAAGCATTGGGTAAAGACTTGCTACCACCAAAAAACAACCTTCCTTCATGGAATGTGCATGTTCTTGGAAACCCTCTTGTACTAGAAAAGACATCTTCATAACCAGTTTCTAACTCCCAAGCACCGGATGCTATAGCTACATCAGCTTCAAAGAAAGGAAACTCTGTTACAACTTTAACGACAGTCGATGAGGTAAACTCTACAATCCTAGCTCTTCCAAATCCATTTAGAACATTAATGTACTGATCAACATTACCTGACGAAAACACTCCTGATGAAGCTGTTATATTAACTGTTCCATCAACGGCATCAGGAGTAATGGTAGCAGAAGGATTGCTACTTGATAAAGTAAAGGCGTGTTTTGGTGAGGTGAGGGATGCTGTAGAAAATGTCCAGGTAGAATTACTACCACCTCTAACTATAGATTTTGGAGACATATCCTCATGAACTAGGATTAATGTATCTGCACTTTGAGTAAAGTACATACGATCAAGATCAATATCACCCAAGGCACAAACAAGAAAGTCATTACCTGAACCATTGATGTTGGTAATTTGTTGACCATTTGCAAAGACAAACATCCTGGTATTGCTAGTTGTGTTTTTTACAAACACCAGCATATAAGATTGTGTCGTAGAAAATTCAAAAGGAATTAATCTTATACCATCTAAAGTAGTAAATGAACCACCCAGGTGGGATGATATATCTAACATAAATCTAAGACCAGGCCGTCTTTCAAAACCACCCTGGGGAAGCACAACAACATTCTGTGCTTTTTCTAAAGCTGATGCATATTGCTGTATATCTATTCTTCCAAGTAAAAGAGGATCAATCTCACCTACAGTGAAATTTGATTGATACTGAGTAACCCTGGCCATTATCGAACATCCGTAAGAAGATAATCAGCGATTACTGTTTTTGATTGCCCAGCCCCATCTATGTTGATTGCTTGTCTAAAATATCCACCTCTCATATTCTCAGAAGGTGTTCCTAGAGCTACAGTTTTCCAATAATCACTTTTTGTGGTTTGATCTGTAACCGGCTCGGCTAAATGCCAGGCCATCTGATAAACAAGCATCTGAACAAAGTATGATGGCATATCGACCTCAGATACTAGCTTTTGATAATCTAGAACTATTGTTGTTTCGTTTGTAAATAACTGGTCACCCTGGATTTCATAGTCAGTGATTTTAGGCAATGTGCCAGTTGATAAAGAAGCATATACAGCCCTTGGAACACCATTAAACATATCTGATGGTAACTGATAAGCATACAAGTAAACATTTGTAGGTGTCGTTGTAAGTTGGCCTAACTGCTGTTTTGTTAGTGTAAAGGACCAGGGATACATTCCCAGGGTTTGTGCTTTGACACGAGGATACAGCACTGAGCAGACTGAGCTAGGGGCAGTGCCGTCTGCAAACGATGTGATTTGATTTGCTCCAAGAAGAAGGAGAGCTTGTGAACAAATGCTTACGTCAGTATCGCCTTCTGCCATATCCTCGCCTTTTAGTTTTTAGTCGCTATCTGTCATAGCCACAGTTGTGCCATCTGTAATGTCAACAACACCGGATGCATTAGATGCAACCATCACTATGCTTAGTGTTGGTGTATTGCTGTCATGTACAAAGATAACATCACCTACAGACAAATCATCAGACATATCATTGAAATAACCGGCTGTGTTTACAGTAGCTATTGCATCGGCTGATGTGTAAGTCCACATTTGAGGGGCTACTCCTTTTTTAGATTGGCCACCTATTGGGTTTATACCAGTTCTACTAAATGCCATGATTAACTCTCCCTACAAGTTATATCAACTAGACCATTCGCATCTATTACGATTGCTCCAGCAGAATACATTGCTGTTACTAAGAAAGAAGTTTTCTCAGGAATGTAGTTGACCTCTGTCTTTGGTGGGATACCAACAGCACAACCGATAGCATCTCTATGAAATGCTAAACAAGTTCTGTCGTTAGACCCATCTTTTGGAAGTCCACCTTCATCACGATCACCAATCATGTGGATTTGGAAACCCATAAATGAGTTTACTTCACCTCTGACTAGTGCCTGAACCTGAGCAAAGTCTGCTGAGATTGCTCTTTCATCGCCAAGCAATGATGCTAGTGAATTGGCATGGATAATCATATGACGATCTGTAGGTGGTACTGATTTAGCATCCATTCCTTTTTTCGCTTCGATTATCTTACCTACATTCAAATCTGATGCTGATGCAGAACCTGAAGTCACAACAGTGTTAGCCACTGTAGTGCCAGCAGAACCAGCTATTAATGCATCAATGATGATTTGATCTTCTCTTCTTCCTATTGCATTTCCAACTAACTTTGCAAGCTCTTGTCTTTCATCAAAGTTGATTTTTGCCTGGTTGAATATGTCTGAATATTCAGAAGCAACATAATCAGTAAGAGTTGCAGTTACACTTGAAAATGTACCATTTAATGGAACAACGTCAGTTGAAGGAGTTCGAACTGACGCTGAACCTTTAGCCAAGATCGGAAACTTAGCAGTGCTACCTTCCACTCCAGTTCTCATACGAGCAACATTTCTTAGAGTGGCAGATGCCTGATAAGCTTGATGAACCTCGGCTTCAAATAAAGTCACAAATGCTGGACTTAAAGTTGTAGCCATAAAGCTTCTCCATAGTTAAATTATTACATCGTTTTGGTTACCGGAAAATCCGACCTCAACTTTTTACAAGTATGATCGGCTGACGAGAGTTATCGATCTAACTAGACGATACACCAAGATATAGTAGTTTGTAAAGCCTAGAATACATATCTAGTATTTATACAGCTATTAAGTGCCGTAAGCTTGCTCAAAAGCTTTCTCAACTTTCTTTCTATAAACCGGGTCAGTTTGGTACTTAGGGTCGGCTACCATAGCTGTAAGTTCATCTTTGTCCGGTGCATCACCTGGTAAAGATACAGTTGGTATTTCTTGCTTGCCGTTTATCAGACCTCTAATTTTTTGCATAACTCTTTGACCATTTGCAGTACCACCCCAAATTTCTAACTCCTGGTAATCATCTTTAGTAAAGATACCATCAGCCACTAGTTTTTTACCCCAGTTAATATTAGATTGGATAATTTCAGTGGCATTGACTCCAAGCTTTTCTTTTTCCTGAGCAACATTAATTTCTTCTTCTTGCTGAACACCACCAGTGATTTCTATAACTTTATTAATCAAACCGGTGACAGATTTGTTGGATAGCTGTTTTTCTTTGCCAAACTCTAAGACAGCTTGGATGACTGCATCATCAGGATCAACATTTACTTCTGATAAATCATATTCATCAGGTGCAGTCTCGCCTAGTTTCTTTTCCAGGTGATTAATGCTTTTAGCCATGTTTTCAATGTTTGGACCATCTTTTTCATCCCAAAATTTTTCGGGAAACCAATCGGGTCTTTCGTAGATTTCTCCTTCTGCAAGTTCTTCTTCTTCTCCAGCATCTTCATTTTGGATGTGAGAGATTGTTTCTTCTTCGGCATTTTTCTCCTCGCTTTCTATGTTTTGTGCTTCTTCAGCCATCAAGCCAGCAGATTGCTGTTCTTCTTGTGCTACATCTTTTTCATCATTCATTGTTGCATCTCCTCATACGTTGAATAATTTCTCTTACAATTGAGTTTTGCCCCTCTCGTGAATATCCAAAAGAAGCATCACTGCCTGGTGTCCAGGCTGGCTGATCAATCGTTATTGATTTTAAATGATCTAAAACTTTTTGGCCTTCTTCTGATGAGAAAACTCTCATATAAGTTTTATCTATTTCACTAGGTTCGTTTTTAAAAACTACATAAGGATCATCAATACCTTCCCAACCACTATTGCTGTTCAGTTGTCTGATCTTCTGTGCCTGATCCTGGTCCATCCATCATTCCTTCTTGTTGTGCCATTTGAGCCATTTGCTGGGCTTGTTGAACCAAAGCTTGTCTTTCTTCCGGTGTTGTTCTCAAGCTTGCCGGTATGCCAAGATTGTCAGCAATAAAATCCATAGCTCTTTCTTGATTCATAAATAGTTGACCTTGTGGTCCTAGCCCCTGAAGTATCTGCATATAATTTAAAACTTCTTGTACCTTTTCCATATTCTGAGCCATTGCAAGAGGAGCAGTAGGGCTAATCTTTACTTGCAGTCCATTGACCTTCAACGGCAGTTCTATCATGCCAAGCTCATTCATAAGTTCTAATGTACGTCTAACCACCGGATACATAGTCTCAGATATTAATCTTCCAAAGGCTGATCCTAAGTTTTGAGATAACTGCTTCATTCTTTCTTGAATCTCGGTAGCTGATCTTGCTGACATATTATCCGGTGGCAGACTTTCATCCAGCATAATTGTTTTAATAGATGATATTAGATCATTCGCTGTAAATTGTGTGAGTTGTGCATCGCCTGATCTTGGTAGGGGCTTCAAGCTTTCACCTTGAGGACCACCATTTCTAGCCACCGGTATGATAGCTCCTGGCACAATACGAACTGTATTGGGATTCAAGACACCATCATCACTAGCCGTAAAGACACCACCAATTGATAAACTAGCATTTTTGAGGGCAAGTTGCTTGGTTACATTCAATGATTTGATATCAGGCAAGGCCAGCAGTACCGGACCTCTTC